>Ga0209500_10000622_pt1 | contig 29775 bp, 20 predicted proteins | sample S_140212_EF_Meta_FD_187323 | JGI IMG/M metagenome (GOLD analysis project Ga0209500, IMG submission 187323) | Freshwater microbial communities from Lake Simoncouche, Canada to study carbon cycling - S_140212_EF_MetaG (SPAdes) (version 2) | ecosystem: Environmental > Aquatic > Freshwater > Lake ...
GGATTGCTAGCAATATTCCATGTTCTACTTAATAATCCTTCTTTAGGTTGAGCTACTTTAAGAGTTCCTTGATTTTGTAAACTTTGGTTTGCTATTTGTGCTCTTTGTAAAATATCATTATCACTAAGATTAGCTGCCCAAGGATTAGACTTTTTATAGTTATCTACAATAGCTTTATTTTGATTTACAATCTGATTAGTATAGTTAGCATTTAATTCTTGTTGTCTAGCTAAACCACTATTAGAATCGTTAGCTATTGGAAAATTAAATTTAATATTTGGATTAATGGTACTTTCTACAGTTGTTTGAGGAATAGTAGCAGCATACTTTTTAATAGCTTTTACTTGTTTTTTTACTTCAGCTTTAGCTTGTGGAGTCTGTTGTGTCTGAAGATTCTTTGCCATATTTGCAAATCTCATTGTAGAAGCTAAACTAGAACTAATAGGATTAACAAAAGTTTTTGCACTTTGACTTTTATTTACAACATTATTATTTGCTACATATACATTAGGAGGCAGTGTAGTTTGTACAGTTACACCACCTGGCTTAAAGTTAGTAAGTGATCCACCATATTTTGCAGTGGTTTGTGGTTGGGTGTTATTATTTTTAGATATACTATTGTAAAGATTTAATATTTGATCATCAGTATATATGCTTCTTAATTCATCATTTATTCTTTTAAAATCTGGATTTTCTTTTTCTCCTTTTTCAAACATTTGTTTTTCTAAAGGTTGAGTAAATGGATTATATATTTTAGAATTGTTTAACTGATATCTTCCTTCCATCAAACGAGCTCTTGTTTCTGTATCTTTACCTACATAATGTTTAAACTCTGATGAATTAGGGTTTTCTGTAAAATATTCATTACCACTATTAAATACTTTATTATAGTTAGCATATCTCTGCATCTTCTTAGTATCTTTTCTAGGAATACCTGAGATAAGATCTGTGACATGTGCACCTTCATGAATACTTGTTCCTTTTTGATTTTCTAATAAACTAAATGGACTTATTTGTATTAAATTTGGGTTAGCTGTATTTACATGACCAGAACCAATAGACAAATCAAAAATACCATCTTGAGGTAATGCTTGTAAATTTAAATCCATTTCATTATTAATGGTATTAAGTCTATCTTGAGTTTTATTCTTTACTCTATTGTTAAGAAATAATCCAAGACCTTTATTTAAACTATTACCAAGCATTTGTTTATGCATTGGAGAATTATACCATTGATTATAAAAAGATTTTGTTGTATCTTTTAATTCTGCTTGATCTTTTAATCTTTGTTGTTCTGTAGGAGATGGAGCAGGTGAGCCATGCCAAGGTTTTTCATAATATCCTTGTACACCTTGAACACCAACAAGATCTTGGGCTCTATGATTAAAAAAGTATTTAGAATCTTGTTCATTCTGAAACCATTTACTTTCATGTTTACCTGTATTAGGATCTGTATAATCTACTCTGTAAGGTTTATAAGGTGTTTCATATACTGGACATGGTATAACATTACCATTAGAATCATAACAAGGATCAGTTGTAGCTCCACCTAAAGCATATTTTGGTTGTGTATTTTGTGCATTTAAAGTTTTAAAGTTTTTAAGATCAACTTCTAAAGATGAATCAGGATTTATTAAACCATGTTGTATAGATTCAACTGTTTTGCCATTCTTTTGTAACACTTCTTCAAAGTCTGTATATCCCTGAGATGTAAACTCTGTACCAGGCCACCATGTATTTTTACTTTGTAAGTTAGTTTGAATTGTAGGGTTAGCTTCATTTACAGGAACCTTTTTACCATTTTCAAAATATTCAAAGTTACCTTTCTTCTCAGCATTAAGCATTTGTTGCTTTTGTTTTTGAAGATCTTGTCCTATATAAGGAAGCACATCCCAATTTAAATTATATTGAGGATTAGCTTTTGCCCAACTATTAAATGTACTTTTACCAAGAGAGTGGTTTAATCTTTCATCACCATACAATCCTTTCTTATCTAAATAAGTTCTATAAGCTTCCCATCCTTTACGATGCATTGGTGTTAACTGAAAAGGTGGTATTGTAGTTGTCTCAGTGGTAGCAAAACCACCATCAGCATATTTCTTTAACCATCCTCCAGCTTTCATTCTAGGAGGTAAATATCCAGATTGATTATTATTATTAGGATACGACAACATACCACCATTTTTAGCAGGCATTAAAAAGCCACCATTAAAAAAGTTAAGAATAGGATCAGCCAGCACCTGTGGCTTATCTGTATTTTCGTTCACTCTATATTTATTAAAGTTTCCTTGTGACATGTTTTTTATCTAGGGGATTGTAGATTTTTCTGATTAGATAATTTAAATAATAGTTTTACATCACCACTGTTAAATCTTCTTAAGAAAACTTTATTAACATGATGTCTAAATTTCTTACGTTGTAACACAGGTTTATTATAATCAACATACTGAGGATTTATTGGATAGACAAATCCATTAGCAGATGTATTAAACATTGGTAAGTTTATAGGACTATATTCTCCTCTATTCTTAGTGATATCCCAAAACTGATTAAATCTATATTTGTTTTCTTCTTTAGAGAATTGAATAGATATAGAGTTAGGATTTATCTGAGGATAGTTTAATAATGCTAAAGGATCATTCTTAGCTTTAAGAACTAATTGTAATACACCACTCACTTGCTCAGAGTTATATATCATAGCTTGATCAAAGTTTTCATCCAATACATTGAACTTATCTTTACAATCATTGTGATATTTGTATGCTTCAAGTAAGTATTCAATGCTTCTCATAGAAGTTACTTGTTGCCCAGTGGCTGATACAAACTCCACTTCAAATGGGTAACCAACACCATAATAACTACAATAGCTATTACATGTAGTGTTATGTTTCCATAGAGAATCTCGATTAGCTGTTAAGAAGTGATTTTTACTAGGTATGGTGAATGTAGGAATCCAGTCATGGAAACTAATCCATGATTGAGATTTACAATCATAACTTATAGTCCAACCAGCATTTTCAAAATATCTTGTATCTGTAAACTGAATAGGTGTTGTTGCATTTAACCAGAACTGACCACTTTCATCATAAGGCTGTCCAGTGGCAGGATCTTGATAAGTTAAAGTGACAACTGGTTTAAAATCTCTTTTACTAGTGTACATCACCTGTGTAGTGTTATCAAAAGTCATTGTAACACCTACACCTTTCACTATGTTATCATATAATGGATAATCAGGATAAACCTTTAAAAGTTCAGATGGAAGATAACGAGCAAACCACCATCTCATACCATTAGCTGATATTTCTTGTAAAGCACTCTTGCCATATTGAGCCACTGAGTTTTGATGGAATATTTTACCCTGATTCTGACTAACCCAGAATATACCCATTGTTGTATTTAATGCAGCATATCTACTTTGATTAGATCCATATTCAAAAGAATCATCAGCATTTGTTATAGACTGTAATTGATTCTGTCCAGTTTCAAAAAGTTTACCATCACCAATAGTAATTTTAGCTCCTGATCCATCAAGTTTAAGTTCTTCTACCCCCATAAATGATAAAGGACTTTGATCCATCATCATGAACAAAGAACCTGTTTTATTTATAGATTTAATAGATGTAACTTTTGAAAAGAATTCTTTTTTATTATTTGTAAGAAAAGCTCTCCAATTATCTTTTTTACCTTCATCAGATTGAGGCAAAGAGTATATCACCATGCTTGGGCTATACTTATAACAGTTTGCTGCAATTAAAGGATTATAATCTCTTGGTAATGTATTACCCCATGTAATATGAGAATTAAATAATTTAGCCACACTAAGAGAATAGTCATACTTATAATAGTTACCACTCTTAATTACATCACTTCTAAACATACCATTATAGTCTGTAAATCTAAATGGATCATAGTGACGTTTAGGAACATCTTCTTCCCAATCTCTATAAGCTACATTCACTTCACTTTCTACAAAGAAATCACGTATACCAGAATTAAATAAATAAAAGTATCCTTGAGCAACATACCAGTAACCAGTTATAAGATCATCAAGTTTTCTATACCTAGATGCAAATTTCCAAATTTGACCATTAAGATTTGTGGTATTAGCCCAATATCTTGGCCAAGGAATGTTAACATATTTAGTATAATCTATATCAGCTCCTGGTCCTTCTAATTCACCCATTAACCAATTATCAAAAAAGTACATTGTATTCTTTTCTGTAAATCTATTTATATAAGTGTCCCCACCAAATACAGTTGGATTTATAATATCATCACTAGTTTTATATTTAATACTAGGTGCATTAGGTTGAGTTATATCCATTGTATAAATACAAGTGGATACAGGAAGTTCTTTAATAGTTTCTAATTGACCATATTGACTAGGCATTGCTATACGCATGGCACCATACCAAGAAGCTATAGGTGTAGGAAATACTTTTTCTAAATCAATAGAATTACCACTATTAGCTTTTGATTTAATCACTCTACTTTTATCTATTGTAGGAGTTACAGCTATGTCAGGTGAAGCAGTACCATTTGTTACATTAAATACAACTGTTCTGCTTCTAAATAAATTATTTACTTGATATTGAGTTGTTGTACCTGCTAAAGGACCACTTGTATTAAATACAGGAAACGACTGAATGCCAGGCCCAACATAATAAGCATTTTGAATTTGTCTACGTTGATTTCCTGGAATAGTGTTAATAGCTGATTTATCATAAAACCCATAAGAGTTATATTGACAAGCATATTGTCTATATGGAATAAGTCCTAATACTAATTTATAAAACTGTTCTTGAAGTGCTGCTTGTCTATGAGCTGCCAATGCAATAGCAATAGTAACGTTTAAAGCTGTGATTGCTATATTAGCATTATTTCTTGCTTTTGCAGAGTTTAATCCAAGTACAGTAGCCCCACTATTTACATTATCTTCACCATCACTATTCCAAAAGCCTTCAGCTTTTTTAGGTGTAGTGATAGCACCACCACTTATTGGTTGTCCAAAAATACCACCTATTAAAGCATTACCACTGATGTTTCCCCCACCAACAGCATCTCCTTTAATTTCTAATTCATTCTGATGCCCATATTGAATATCTTGTACTCTAGATTGAAATATATTTTGATTAACATTTACTTCATTATCATTTGTCAAATGCCAGTCAAAATCTGGAGCATGTCTTCCAAAAGCAGTTTTAACAACATCTGTTAAAGTTATTACAGCTGCAACAATGTTAATAATATCATTTAAAAAATCACTGATAAATTTAAACTTAGGATGCTTATATGGAATTTTAAATTGACCATAAGCTGTACCAGAATGTTCTGAATATATTTTAAGATCATACACAGATAAAAAAGGATTACTAAAACTTACTTCAGGACTATGAAAAGAAAATATATCTTGCTTAAACCCAGTCATTGGTGGTGTAATAGCTGTTCCTATTATACCAGCTCCTGCTTGAGGCAATGTTGCTGCTATGCTTGCATAGTTTTCAGCATCTTGGAAAGTAGTTGTTAAATAATCATCAGCTCTTAAATCATTATAAGGATAGTTTGAAAAAAGACCTGTAACAGGACTCCCTGGTATAGGATAATTTCTCATGTTATTAATTAATCCTTTAGCAAGAATTGTTTTATTACCTTCACGAGAACCACGAAGTATTTGATATCCTACAATGGATGTTATAGGAAGACCATTCTCATCCAAAGGCCATGATATATTTTCAAACTCAACACCTAACACTCTAATGTTAGTGGAGTTATTATCAAATAAAGCTAATTGAGAACCTGTTGTTTCATCAGGCATCTTATGATGTCTAATAGGTTTACCACAAAGGTTTAATGGGCTACCTGGTGTAGCAGGAAAACTATTCCAAATATCTTCTTTATCTGCAGGATATCTTTCTGTAGATTCCCAATATCCCATATCACCTCTAGCAATCTCAGTGCCTCCATCTGGTTTAGGAACAACTGTTGTGCTTGTAATAATTGCTGTACTTTCAACTGTCCACTTAGGACAAAGTCCTTCAAAACAAGAAACATTTGCTGTATCAGTTAAAGTGGAAGGTCTCCCAGGAATATGATAAGAGTCACTAAACTCTCCTGTATTATATACAAAACGAATGAAGAAAGCATATTGCTCATCTCTCATATACCCTGTATTGTGATTACCTTTTAAATAGTATTCTTGAGGATATTCAATAGCTACCCATTTAGCTCTAATTTGATTAGCTAAAGGTTGATAATTAAATTTAAACTTAGTATATATACCTGTTCTTAAAAGATAAGGTCCCACTGGATACATAGCATCTGACTTCTCAATAGGTTCAGATCTAAATACTATTTCTGATACAGGAATAGTTTCATACTCAGGGTCCCATCTATCTATGTAAATAGTACCTTGAGAAGTTGAATAATATCCAATTCTTTTAGCTACAGTTTGAGCATTGATATTTGAAAGAACAACTAATTCAAACTCATCAAAATCTTTATCAATATTACCAATTGTCACTTGTAAAGAACAAGCAGTATTTTGATGTTCAAATAAACCTTGTACTGCAGTGAGACCAATATAATCAGTAAATCTCACTTCATTTACAGTGTAGGCAATACACACTTGGTAAGATCCATTAGGAAGTGTACCAGGTAATTTACCTTTAGATATTATTATACAAGGATGAGTGAGTAGAGGAGCAATGCGTATAGCTTCGCAATCAAGCATTCTATCTCCATTAGGATAGGTGGGATAGGTTCTTACAAGACAGTTATTAGGGTAGGTGTCTATATGTTTCCAAGGAACATCATCAATGTTCAGTGTACGTGTAGGATTTAATCCATCATCAAAATATATAATAGTACCACAATCATATCTTTGACGATTTGCTGCAGTTATTAAATTAGACTGTTTGAAGTTTAAACAATCATCATTTACAATCTTTTCATATTTACATATAGATTCTCTAAATAAACCTATTTCAGAGTGAGTGTCATCAGTCATAAACAGCACCCATTCATCTGCACTTAAATGCGTGGCTCCTATAAGAGTGTATGGTAGATCTACACATTTTATATTAGAAGGTTCATTACCTATTACCCCCACTTGACCATCGTGAGAATTATTAACAGCATTACGAGCGTGGGTATATAAACCCTCGCCTACAAATAATTCATTGTAGTCCTTAAGCATCCCTTTAGAAAAAGTATTCGTAGTACTTTTACTATTATCTGAAGGTTGTGGTGTAGAATCGTCTTGTTGTTGTTTATCAGCCATGTTTTATTTCTAACTTCTTTTTATCAAGAAACTTATAAATTACTCCAGTGATGTGCCCAGAAAGCCAAGCTTGTGCTTCTTCATCTACAACATCTCTTTCTTCTGTCACTCTCACTACAGCATGATATATTTCGTGTGCTAATGTATTATGTGTTAAGTATTTAATATCTATAAGTAAAAAATATTTATCAATATCTGGAGTGATTAAAATTCCTTCACTTTCTCCATCATCATCATAAATTAATTTAAACCTTTTATATATTTTCTTTGACTCTTGCTTAATATGATCTGTTATGACAACTGTAAGTTGGCAACTATAAGTTTCCAGTTTTATAGTTTGACTTATTTTCATAATTAAAATCCATCTACTGATTTAAACATATCATAATACCTAGCATACATTGCTTTTCTATTAGTTTTCCAAACAGTGTACATTTCTGCAAAGTCAGGCATGTTAACTATTGAAAGAGCATTATTACGAGCAGCTTTAAGGCGTTGCTCAATAAGTTGTAATTTTTGTACAACATCTTCACCATTAATGTAAAGGTTCTCTAATAGACGTTGTTTAATAGCGTATTCATAAAACTCATTAATCATAGGATGATCAAGAACAAGCAAGTTACCATCATCATCTTCAAGAGTTCCTTCATAAGAAATATATATCTTACGACTTGTACTACGAACTACACCATAGCTTGGGTAGTCTGTGTATGTTGGAACATCTTGATATATTTCACCAAAGTTTACATATATAAAACCATTCTTAATGTATGCTGATCTACTTCTATCATCTAAAGCATCACCTTTACCAGATGATGGTGATATGCCTATTCTTTCTACAGTGGTGTATGTTCTTGTTTCAAACTTCTTTTTCTCAACCACTTGTACAAAAATCTTTTCACCTGTCTTACATTCTACAGCATATGTACACTCACAACCACACTGACCATTTGAAGCACCACACTTATTACAACTAGGAACCACTACATTTTCAGTTTGTCTTCCTGATGGAACAGCTCTTGTAATTGTTTCTTCACCACATAAAAATGCATAGTTAAGTACATAGAAATCATCAGGAAGTTTTGCTTTACCTTTTTCAATTTCTAATACTTTTTCTTTTGTTCCATGAATACGTAAACCAAGATCATAATTAACTCTTTGAGCCACTTTAATAAGTTGACCTGGCTCAATTAAAGCTTCATTATTATATATTGCAAAGTCAGTACCCACCTCACCAAGAAGTTCATCAAAGGTTCTATATTTTAATTGTGTATTCATTATCGTGCAATATTTTGTTTATCATTAGGAGGATCACTAGGAAGTTGAAACACACCACCAAAATCTTTAAATACTTGAGCTTCTAATTCTGAAAGTAAATAATCTGGCACATTAAATGATTGGTCTTGTCTAACCAAACACTCATCTTTTTCACAAGTCCATGCACTAATATCATCTTCAAATATTCCTTCTATACGCACAGCATCCCATTCTAAATTTGGAAAATAGATGTAATCATCTATAAACCAATAGTATTTAGTTTTATTAAATCTAAAGTTTTTAGATCTAGATATGGTAGAATACACTGTAGGAAGAACTGGTTGAAGTTCTTCAGAGCCATCAAGTGAAGCAATAGTTCTAATAAGAGGTCCAAAATATCCTTGAAGAAATACAGGAAGTTTATCTTTAGTACGTTTAATAGTACAATCTGATCTTATCCCAGTGCAACATGCTTCCACTTTATCCACCTCAATAAGTTCTACAAAATCCATAGTTTGAATCACTGCAGAAAAGACCATTAATTTATTCTTAGCATCTTCACGTTTCATTAAGAATTTAGCATTCTTTAATACAAACGTATATATCATGCGATCAGTGAGAAAAGCATCTTGCTTCACTCCTTTAAGTTGACTACGCAACCTTGAGACAATATCACCAATAGTATTTTTAGCCATGTTAATCTAAATTGAATTCATCATAATTTTTTAGAAGATCAATAGTTTCTTCTTTTTTAAATTGTCTATTTTTTTGATTTCTAAACAATCTGCTAACTCTAACTAAATTATCCACTTGAATATATTTTTTCCATTCTTGAGGATAGGTTTTACCCACTGTTCTTGTAAAATCTCTCACACCTTTAAATCCCCAAAGCTCGTGATTCTTAAACCTATATTTAGTTTCGTAGTTAGTATAAAAGATCTTAGCTGCAAATTGGTCTGACTCCCAGTTTTGATGCTGTAAAATCACACCATGTTCTTGACTTTTTTGAAAGTCTACATTGCTTTTTTTACGTGGACAAGACCCTATAAAAAGATAACCTAATTGTTCTGGTAACTGCATCCCATCTCTTTCACTAATAACAGAGTTCCATATAAGACCATTAAAGGTTTTAATAATCTCTTTAAACTGCTCAATAGTCAAAGAAGAATACTTTGGGTTTTCTTCTATAAACTTATTATAAAAATCAGTATTAGTTAAGTTTAGCTTTTTAGGTCTATACCTAGGAGCATTTAGGTCTGGTTTTTTATATTGTTTTGCCACTATCCCTTATATTATAATTTACGAAAAATTTATCAAGTTTCCTATTTAAACTTTTATAGTTTAGACTGTATATATAAACTCTGATATTTTACCTTTTTCTATATCATGAATCTCCATAATAGCTTGACGTTTAGAACCAGTGTATTTGTTATGATAGTGCCAGTAGTCTGTAGAACAAAGACTAGGTAGATGTTTAATAGAGAAGCCATTATATTCATTCTCTGTAGTGTATTCTATTGTTTTCTTAGAGTGGAAATGTCCTGTATAACAAGTGCGATATTTAGTGTTTCCCCAACAAAGAGGAAATTCTGTAGCATATACAAGAGCTGTGTTCTTTTTAGAAACATCCCCATGCTCAAAAGCAAAAAAGTTATGACCATAAACCACAACTTTTCTTTCAGCATACTCTACATCAAAATAGATGTTATAATCTTCTGTATCAAAACATTTAGATAGAGCATGAGCCATATGGTAGCTACTAAGTCTATCGTGATTACCTGGGAGATAAACAATATGTAAGTTTTCACAGAATTCTTTAAGATATGCTATAGACCAATGTAAAGCATCAAAAGCTTCTTTATAAGCCACTTGTGCCCTCTGAGCATTATCTACTGGTGTACCAGATGTAGTGGTCCCAGAGAATGTATCCATGTTAAGAAGATCTCCTCCTATAACATATATAATCTTTTGTAATTTATGAGATCTATAAGCTCTATGTACAAGATCTTGTACAGCAGCTTTAAAATGTTTTACTATATCTTCATTATCCTCTTTACCAAAATGAAGGTCTTGTGTAGATATAACACCTACACTGTCACTTATAAACTTGTCATTTAAATGAACTTCTCCAATTGGTTGATACTGAGGTTTAAATTCAGATAGCACTTTAGCTAATAGGTCTTGTGGTCCTTCTTTAAGAGCAGTCACCATAGCTGATATAAACCAGCCATCATGCCTTTCTTTGTTCCAGTAGCTAGATAGTTTCCATTTAGTGGTATCTATCTTAAGCAGTTCTATAATTTCTTCTGCACTTCTAGGTTCAGTGAGAGATAATCCTTTTATCTCAGCTGTGCCTTTTTCCAGGTCTTCTCTAAATTCAACCACTCTATTTTTAATTAAGGGTTGATCTGGGGCAGCTCCCATCAAAACTTGTTTTTTAATTTCTTTGTACTTTTCAATAGAAACACCTAATTTTACTGCACATTCATAATTAGATTTTTTCCATTTTAATGATTGTTTAACTTTGTCAATTAAAGTCATATAATTTAGGATTAGTTACAATATATAAAGATAAGGAGATTTTATTTAAATTACCAACATTTTTTAAACATATTTAAAAAATTGAGCCCCAGTGTAGAAACACCAGGGCTTTGTTTGTCAGGATTAAACCAACAAAACCTGACTTTTGTTATTGATTATTTTTAAGTTTATCATAATGTAGAGAAGAATATAAAGCTTCTCCAAAACCTCTATTAATATGTTCTAAATAATATTTTTCTTCTTCATCTATATTACTTAAATCTACATACCAAGGAATATGTCTACATGCAAAGTTTCCACCAAGTCTCATGCTTTCATATCTGTGACCATTAGATTTTTTATCCATACTAAAAGTCATATCTGTAATAGCTCTGTATACATCAGGTTCACCACTCTCATACCAACATACACTTTGATGATTTAATATTTTATCTTTAAACTCATAATCATCAGGAATATCATCTGTTCTTAAAACTAATGAAGATTTACGTTGATACTTGTTTATATACTCTAACATTATCTCTTGCCAATTATAAGGCATATCAGGATTAAGTTCTAAATCAGCATCAGAGTATATATAATATTCATCTGGAATTGTAGAATAATTACCTCCATAAAAAAATGTCCAAGGACCAAGATTTGTAGGATTACGTATAATATTTACATCCTTTTTTATTTCTTCATACCATTCCAATAAAGGAGGATATGTGGAAGCGTTATCTATTATACTAATTTTACTATTTCCATTTAGTTTAAATAAATCTTCCACCATTTTTTTACAGGTGGTAAATCTATTCATGTTGGTTAAATAAATTGGATAGTTCATCATATTACAACAACTTGACCATTACTAATATCATAGACATCATTTTTATGAAATAACATCTTTATTAAAAGGTCATTGATATTTAGTTTAGTATCTCTTGTTTCTCCTATACCACCTTTATGGCTTATATCAAATCCAAACTTTTCACAAGGAACTGTCATTGGAGGATTATAATGAAAGTAAGCATTGATATAACTTTCATCATTTACACCTGGCTCATAAGGTATTTTCTTATCTTCTATTTGCCACTCTCTAAGAGTTTTACAAAAGTCTATCACTATATTCTTTTTACCACCAAAAAATGCACCATAATGATATGTACAAGAAAGATTGGTATCTGCTGGTACATAAGCTTTAGATATAGGATTTTTATCAAACCCAGCACCATCTTTAAGCCAAGACCTATTACCATAATGTTCTCCTCCTACTAAGTCTCCAAGAAACCACTCTTCAGTGAAGTCTCTTGATACACTAGTGTCAGCATCGAAGTAGTACAGATAGTCACTATCACAATCAGCAAGACCAATTATACTTCTAAACTTATCATTAGTTGCGTCCACCCAAGATGTGTGTTTAACTTCATGGTATTCTACATCTATATTTTTTTGTAGAAATGGTTTAGGATCTTCATCAGAAAAGAAATAAAACTTAACTGAAGATTCTCCTTTATAATGATGCATAAACTTTTTTATAAATCTGACCCCTAATACAAAATACGAATTAGTTGCCAATATAACAATTCCTATTTTAGACATGATACCTCCCCTGTTTTTAAAACTTCTTCTGCATATTTAGAAGAACAAAAGTTTGTATTATAAGTTTTTTCTTTTGCCTCTTGATATGGAAGAACTCCTTGAAACTTTCCTTTATAAAACAATCCATTATGATCACTAGTTACACCAGCATTATGAAAGATGGGGTTATTATCCCAATCTTGAATACCAGATGTAGCCCATGAAAATGAAAGCTTATCTGTTACAAGAACTTGTTTATCCCAAAACCATAGATTCCATAACACAGCCCACATATCAGCACACCATATTTGTAACTCATGCATATTAGGATCAATTACTTTATCCTTGTCTATTTGGTGTGTTACAAGTCTATATAAATTTTCAGCATCGTAATATACCTTCTTCCAAAATTCAGTGGGTATATTTTTAAGTAGATATTGAGCACCACCACTATTCTTTTCTTGCTCAATAATATATTGTTTGTTTACATTCACTATATCAGCCATTAAATCAAGATAGTGCTCTCCTTTTGATCTAACATAATTGGCTCCTATATAACTCACTGTATCACTAACATAGCATGTTTCATTCTCCAACATTCCTTCAAAGTCAATAGATTTGCTAAATACAATATCACAATCATGATAGAATACTATTTCATTTTCCATCTCAGGATGTTTTAACCAATGTTGATGAAGAACATGAGGACGAACACTTGATATGTAACAAGGTTTTTGTCTTGCATCAAAGTAGAAGAAAAACTTAACATCAGTGTAAGTTTGGGCAAGCTTTTGCCACTTTTCAGAAACACTTCCATGGTGAGCACATACTATTTGTATATCACCTGGATTAGCTCCATTTCTAATAAAGTTGTTAATCATAACTTCCACCTGCCAGGTATAATAATCTATAGCAGGTTGTGCACAGATAAATTTCATTTGTTGGTTTTTTGGTTTATTTAATTTTACAAAAGTAATATATTTTTATTAATCTGCAATATAACGAACTGAACAACCATATTTTTTAAATTCAGTAACAGGACCAACATTTGTAGCACCATTAGTTAATAGAAAAGAATATGCATGAGTAGTATCATATGCAGTTGAAGTCCAAAATTCACCTACACCTTTAAACTCACCAGGATTATATATACCATTGTCATCACGAGTTCCTGCTCCAAGAGCAGTGAATCCACTACTATTTGTTGCTCCTGTATTAGGAGCATTCCAATGAGTAAAACCTACTTCTTTTAAAGGTCCTCCAGCAAAATCATCACCCCCTAAACAATTAACTATTGTTTGCCACTCTACATCTGTTGGAACATGATTACCAAGTGGAACTAAACCTCTTGGATCATTCACAGCATACCAGTTATAAAGATAGCCATATGTAGCAACAAGAGTAGGATCATTATTAGGATAACATCTAGCACCTGTTGTTAATGCTGCCCATGCTATAGTATTAGTTACTAAAGGTATATTATCACCATTTCTATAAGTTGTTACATCTAAATTAGTAGTAGACCATCCTGGAGTTATTACACATAATTGATCTGGAGTAATACCTTCACATTCTGGTGATGTAGCACAATCTCCATGTATAGTAAGTGTATATAGTGATGCAGGATCTGAAACTTCAAGTGTAGTTGCTAACATACAAAATGATATACTTGCTCCTTGAGCTAAACCTTGATATCCTACTAGTTGTCCTGTATTACAATCACGATAATTATAAAATACATCATAACCAGGACTTGGAAGTTCATCGTTAGTTAATGTTACACATACACAGTCAAGACTACATACTGGAGTTGTTTCACAAACCCAACCTGCAGGTCCAATAGCTATTGTACCAGTGCCACTTGTTTGAACAATAGAACCTTCTCTAGCACAAACAATAACACTAGTAACAATTGTTGATAGAGTTTCAAATTCAGTCATGTTAGCATGTGCTAAGCCATCATCAGGAACTATATAAGTAAATCCAGCAGATGTTCCACTAGCTAAAGTCACTTCATAACAATAAGCTTCAGGAACAACACAAGGTGAGTGTAAAGTACAATCACTTCCTGTAGGAGTAATAGTTGCATCTACACATACTATTGAATCTTCTACAGCACAAAGATATAATGTTTGCCCCCCAAGAATATCTATAGTAAAATATTTTAATTCCCATATACCTTCGCTATCATAACAACGTGCATATGATAAATCAATAGCTCCTTCTATTGCAGGACCTTTTACAGTGTAACATTTACAATTTGGACAAGTGTATGCCATTTTTTTATTTTTTATTTTTAAGAAGGAGGATTTGTGCAATTACCACCTTCTAAAATTATTATATTTGGATTATCAACAGATGGATTAGATCCACAATATTGAAGTAAAAAATTTTCTTCTAATAATACTTCTTGAATATCCCCATAACAATCTGTATAAGCACCAACTCCACTATATCCTTTAGGAGCTATAAATGTTAAACAATGACAATCAGGATTTACAGTTGTTGTGGTGGTAGTTGTTGTCGTAGATGGACAATTTATTCTATCAGCACAAAGTTCATTATTTGATATAAGCGTTATACCTTCAGGAAGAGGCTTTTCTATTGTTATTGCACAAAGTTGATTATATCCTAGAGTTAAAGGAACAAACGCTGTTTCATAAGTATTACAATCGACATACTCTAATGATGTAGAACTATTGATATTATTAAGTTTAAAACATTTACAAGGTAAATTTAACGTGGTAGTTGTTGTGGTACTTGTAGTTGACGTAGTGCTACTAGTAGTGCTTGTAGTACTCGTAGTCGATGTAGTACTAGTTGTTGATGTTGTTGTTGTAGGACATCCTAAAAGTTGTGTACAAAGAATGTTAAAACTATTTGTAGATTGTGTAGCTCCACCAGTATTTGAATAAGAAATAAAAGTCCCCACTTTATAACAAACTTTAACTGTTGAGTTACTAACAGATTGAGGAACAATTATATTATTACAATTAGTATAAAAGAATGTTGTAAAAGATCCTACAGGTCCACTACTAATTAAATCTAAACAAAAACAAGGTGCAGTGGTAGTTGTTGTAGTAGATGTAGTCGATGTAGTAGAACTTGTCGTGCTAGTTGTTGATGTTGTACTCGTTGTACTTGTGGTTGAAGTTGTTGACGTTGTACTTGTAGTAGTAGATGTGGTAGTGGTTGTAGGAACACGTTTTGTAGTGGTTGTAGTTGTACTAGTAGTAGAAGTCGTACTTGTTGTTGTTGAAGTAGTTGTTGTGCTAGTAGTAGAAGTTGTTGACGTTGTCGTAGTTGTAGGACAAGCCACTCCATTACAAGGATCTCCAAGACTAACAATTACTAAAGTTCCACATCCACCTGTCTGAACAAGATTGCCCATCTCAATACAATATATTATTATTGCACCATTAGGTATATATTCATTATAATGAAATACACCAAACTCATCATAGTAGTCAAACCATACATCACCACCAACAGCTTGTAAGGTATGACAAATAGCTGGAGGTCTTGTTGTAGTTGTTGTTGTACTCGTTGTAGAAGTGGTACTAGTTGTAGTAGATGTTGTAGTTGTTGAAGTCGTTGTACTAGTAGTAGTTGTAGTTCCTAAAAATATAGGAGTACACTCTCCAGGAATTTGAGAAGCTCCATCTACAGGAACACCTATGTTTCCCACAGGAACAGTGTGTAATGTATAAGGAGGCCAGTTTTCTAACCAATAAATATCACCTATAGAATCATGATTAGCCAAATATATTTTACCACCATCTTGAAAAACACCAAATGGAAAAGATAAAGTGGATGTAATATTTAATTGAACTTCTAAAACTCCTGTAGCATAATCATATTGAGATACAAATACATCGTTTGTAACAGAATCAAATGTACTTATAATAAACTTACCATTAGAAGTAAGCATAAAGTCACCAGAAACAATATCATTAGCATCAATAGCAAATTGAGTAATCATTACACCTGTAAGAACATTAATTTCAACTACAGTACATAGTGCAGGATTAATTTCATTAACAGCAAGTAATGTTGTATTATTTATTGCCCAAAGACCTTTAGATGATATAAATCCAGCTGGCCACATTCTATTACCAACATATGTTGCAACCCATGGGTATAATGTAATATTCCATTCTACAAAAGCTCCAATGTTTAAATTAGTCATCCACATCTTATTTGATGTGTGAGCTATATCTGGAGATGCTACAACATTAGGTACAATTAATGGTGTTGTTGTATTAGTTGCTATTTGATAATGATATACATTAGCATTACTATTTATTAAAACATAACAAGGATCATTTGTAGTAGTAGTAGTCGTTGATGTAGTGCTAGTCGTACTCGTTGTTGTAGTCGAGGTGGTAGTACTAGTAGTACTAGTAGTCGTAGTAGTAGGAGGAGGACAAGTGGTAGTTGTTGTCGTACTAGTCGTAGTAGTTGTAGATGTCGTTGTAGTGGTAGTTGTTGTAGGAATAGCACATACAACTGGTAAATAAACAGGAGCAGCACAATCACCTAAAGGCACTACTTTTACACTAGTAGTACCATCAGGTACACTAATATAAAGTCCTGGACTTAATAAAGATCCTAAAGGAACATTTGTTGCAATAGGCACCAAATAACCATCAGCATCTGTATAAATATCAAATGGTCCACTACCTGAAGGTGCATTAATTATTATGGTTGTAAAAAAAGACATCTATTATCTATTTATTTTTTTAACAAGATCCTACACTATATGTTACTGTAATTATATCTGATGTATTATATACATGACTAGGGAAAGTATATTCACCTGACCCAGTTGTATTTATACAACCTATTTGTGTCACCCCAACATATAATGTTATATGACCAGGGTATGTATCAACAATTTTTACTTTTATTATACCAGTGTAATTACCATGAGTTCCAAATACATGACTATTAGCTGGAATAGGGAAAAACCCTTCACCAATAATATAGAAAGCACCAATGCCTCCTACTACACTAGTGATAGATCCAGTATTTGTGTAATTATACACTTTAATGTTATATGGATCAGCAGTAGTGCTTGTTGTAGTGGTTGTAGGTATTACAGGATCGCAACCTAGATTATTAATATCACATATTCCACCAAAATAAATTGGTGTTAAAGAACCAGATACAGTACCAAAGAAAACAGGACCAGAAGCACATACTGTCCAACTACCACCTGCAGGAATAACATGAGTGGCATAAGCACCTGTCGTTGTTCCACAAGGTCTATAATATAAAATATTTGATACTCCTAAATAATTAACTGCTGTATAACATAGACAAGCTTTATCATCTGGACTACAATCATTATTACATGGTAGTCCACTAGCATAAACACCAGCCCCCTTATTACCATCATTAATTATCACTGGAATAGTTTTAGAACATACTTGAATAGGTGTATTTGATACAGTTACATTTATCTCCTCATCATTGCAATTAGTGTATTTAAATGAAGCAAATCCTTCACCAAATTTTGTAACATATAAACTATAACAATCACCACAATATAATGCTGTGGTAGTGGTGGTAGTAGAAGTCGTGCTAGTAGTTGATGTGGTAGTAGTACTAGTTGTAGGTGTACAACAATCAGCAAGATCACCATATATTATATATGTGCCACTTCCAATTACTGAAATAGGATATGCATTATCTACACAACGAAAATCAGATTCTCTATCACCCAAACCTATAGTTGTATTAGAAGTAGCTTCACACTCTCTAAAAGTAAATGAACTAACAGGTGATGCACCATAAAAGAAATAAGAATTACAAGGACAAAGTGTTGTTGTAGTTGTGGTTGTTGTTGTTGAAGTCGTAGAGGTAGTTGTTGTTGTAGCAGGTATAATAAAAGGAATTATTATTGTACACTCACCAGAAGATGTTGCACTAATTATAGTAGCTAAAGTATCAATGGTTACAATAAACCCAGCAAGTAATTGAGTAACTGTGGCTGTATTAGGAACTACTACACCTACATCAGCTGTTAATGTAAGAATTGGTCCTACACTTCCTCCCACTGGGCTATTTAATGTTAATATTACTTGTGTTGTCATATTATGGTGTTATATTTAGTGTTACCCCAGCAGCTAATAAAGCTGTTCTTGCTGCAAGACTTGCTGCTGTAAATGTTCCTCTTAACTCAATTTGTGAACCACTCACCATTCCAGCTGTATTTAAATCTATTAAAATATTATCAACTATTGTGCTACTTAAAATATTTGTTGAAGCACTTATATTTACAGAATTCATTGGACTAAACCAAGTATGTGGTGCTGTATAAGAATTAATAGTATTATATCCTTGTATATTAATATATTTTACAGATGCTGGCATATTAGCAAGATCCCCATATATTGAAGTGACACCTGTTATTGTAATATTTTTTAAAGCTGTATTACTAATTAATCCAGATACAGGTCCTGTAATTATATTACCCCCACGTATTTCTAGATCAATTAATAAAGGTGTTCCAGGTGAACCAATATTACCACTTATTGTATTCTGACCATGAACTAATAAGTTTGTTAATAAGGGTAATGTTAATAAATTAATATCACCTTGTATTGTATTAACTCCTTCTATTACAACTCTTAATAATGCAGGAGATGTTAAATCTTCTATATTACCATATATGGTGTTGTTTCCACGTATCCAGAATTGTTGTAGATTAGTTGCAATAAGATTTGCAAGATCTCCTGAAATTGTGTTATTACCATAAATATAAAAAGCTCTCATAATAGAACTAGTAATTGATGCTATATCACCATATATAGTATTATAACCATTAATTTCAACAATATTATAATTTGAAGGAATATTAGCTATATCTCCTGTAATTGTATTATTTCCCCAAAGGAATGTTCTACAAGTAGTAAATCCAGTTGTTGGAAGATCAGTAATATCTCCTGAGATGGTATTTAATCCATTAATATTAAAGAAATAATTTATTGATGTACCACTTCTAGGAAAATCAGCAACTACTCCATATAATGTATTTTGACCAAGAATATTTGTAAATATTAAATTACGTGGTAAGTCCTTTACATCTCCTGTTATAGGACTTGACTGACCTCTACCCCAACATACAAAAGTTGTTAAAGAAGCAGGAAGATATATAACATCTCCTGTTACAATAATTTGTACAAAATCTGTACGAAGAAGAGCATCTAACTTACCAAGTTCATTTGTTGTAATTGAGATGTTTGATGTAGAGTTAAGGTATGTAGGAGTAGGGTCCCAGAATTGTGTAATACCAGATAAATCAATTGATGTTACAGTTACCCATCCTGTATAAGGTGTTGTATATGTATGAACAAAACTATTAGGACATCCAGTTGGGAAATAATCTACAGTACCATCACCCCAGTTAACATAGAATGGAAATGCTGAATAAAGACCATTTCTAAAATATAAACTATTTATAGTGGTAGCATACATTTTAAGTTCTTCCAATGGTGTTACTTCTCCACCTGATTGAGTACAATCAATAGTAGTAGTTGTTGTTGTAGACGTAGTAGTAGTGGTGCTTGTTGTCGTAGTAGAAGTAGTTGTTGTAGTAGGACATGCACTAGCTGCTCCTGTTATAGGTGTAAGATCACAACATGTAGGATCATTAACACAAATTTGGAATGTACCTATTTGACCTGTTACATAACCACCATATCCCCAGAATCTTATCCAAATAAGATCACCTGGAGTTAATCCTGTAAGAAGTGTCTCAGGCATTGGTAATCCTTGATTATCATCTACGCAAATAATTTCTGTAAGAGTATTACAAAGTCCACTAGTATTATTATATACACTAAATACACCATCAGTAATTTGAAGAGGTGCTGTTGATATTAATAATTCTCCACTTGCTGGAACTGTCACTGCAAACCATATATCATTTCCTAAATATCCACTAGGATTACATGCAGGAACTGGAGGATATGTATTATGATCAGGACCACTATTATCAAAAGTTTGATAATTGCAGTTACATGTAACATCTAAAACTATAGGATTACAACTATTATTTATTGTAGTAGTAGTTGTAGTAGAAGTGGTAGATGTTGTTGAAGTTGTTGTACTTGAAGTTGTTGAAGTGGTGGAACTTGTAGTAGTGGTAGAAGTAGTTGATGTTGTAGACGTGGTTGTTGTTGTAGTACAATTCAAATGTAAAGAATGAATTATTATATCCACAACTTCGCAAACAGTCATTCCAGTTGTAATTCCAGCACAATCAAAATCTTTACCATTGTATATAACACAACAAGATTCAACCTCTTTATCGCAAGGTTGAGCATCAGGGCACACTGTTGTAGGACAAGTTTTTACATCTCCTGTTGGGCAACAACATGGTAAGTTGTTATATGAGCAGCTACAATTACAAGCCATTTTATATTTAGTTTACTATAGTTACAGTTGCTGTAAAAGAACAATTTGCTGGAGGCAAAGTTGTTTTACATTCTGGTAAATTTTGAATAATTATTTCTAATATTTCACAAAGATTATCTCCTGTTTCTAATCCATAACACTCTATATTATCTCCATTATATATTACACATTCGCAATTATAAAATTCATCACAAAGTTCACAATCAGGATTTATTGTTGTTGTAGTTGTAGTTGTGGGTGGGCATGGTGGTGCACACTGAGGACATATGGATTCATAACACCCACATGAAGCACTAAGTCCACAAGAACAACCACATCCACAAGAATAGCACATATTTTATAATTTATAAATTAACAATTATACTGTTAGTACATTTACCATTACTTCTAATTCTAACATCAGTTGTTGCATCAGGTACAGTGATAGTAACTCCAGTTAATAACTGAGCTTTTGTATATGGACCATAAGCAGGTGCTTCATAGTTATTCAAATTTGAATAAACCATAAATGGACCTGTGTCACTTCCTGATGTATTTAATTTTACAAGTATTTGCATTTTATTTTATTTTAACAATCTCCTGTATTTACTGCACCTATACTAAAGAAAGGTAATTTTATACATTCTTCAGTTTGATCTCCAGCATTAACAATAGTAGTTGTTGTTTCACTTTCACCACATCTTCTATAAACAAATGTTCTACCACTTAATCCACCATTTAATAAAAATAGTGCACATGTTGCTGCTGTAGTTGTAGTAGTAGTAGATGTAGTAGTTGTACTACTAGTAGATGTACTTGTTGTTGTACTACTTGTTGTTGATGTACTAGTCGTACTAGTAGTAGACGTAGTCGATGATGTGGTAGTCGTAGGTGTAGGTACTGGATTAGGACTTGGAGCACAACATATTCCTGTATCTGTATAACCACCTGTTCCACTCACTTTAGTAATACTTCTTGTTGTATCAATACAATAACTTAATGTAGAAGGTCCAACATTAAGTTCAGTTTGTAAAGTGCTACCACATTCATAAAATCTATAAACACCATTTACAAAATTAACGATTCTACAAGGACATTGTGTTGTAGGAATAATCAATTCAACATATGTGGTACAAGTTTCAGACTGAACCTTCACTTTAACAATAAGATCAGGCACAATCATTTGATACCCTGCAGTAAGCTGAGCTTTAGTAATAGGATTACTTGGCCATAGTGTCTCATTACCCACTCCATCAATCAAGGTTAGAGTGTAAGGACCTGGGTCACCACCTGAGTTATTTAATGTTATAAATATTGTTTTTGACATCTATTTTATTTTTATAAACCACATTGTGATAAAGGTGCAGACACCCAATTAGGTCCAAGACAACAACATCCTGAGTGAGCACCTCCTGCATTAGATATAGATTGATTTTGAAGTGTCACTGTATTATAGCAACAAATAGTACCAGAAGTTTTATTATGTACTAGTATACCATTAGCATAGTAGTTATGGTTATTCTCAACTTCAAATGTATAAACCTGTTTTTCGTCATCTAATATCTCTATATCTTCAATATATGTTGTATCCCCATCAGCAAGATTAACTGTATCACCTATATTTATTTGATTAACATCTATTTCAAAACCATATTTTTCAGTTGTTACTAAGGGATTAAATGAAGCAATAAGATAACCATTTACATAAAAAGGATGATCATCTGTAGATTCTATTACAACACCATTAGCAAAACTATATTTAATTAAATTTTTAGATGATTTACTTCTAACTGAAACCACTTTATTAGATTCAATTGTGTTTTTTTCTTCGTTAAAAGATAAAACAACATCATTCACTTGAACATCTTTAATATTTTTAATTTCTCCATTTTCAAGAGAAATCATTGTACCAGCTACAAAACAACAATTGTTACAAGGTGCTTGAGTTGTTCCAGGACAATTTGTTACACTTGTAACTTGTCCAAGACTACCTGTAACTTGATACACTTTAAAACCATCTGAATAATACCCAGCTGGCACTGGTCCAGTGTAGTTAGAGTTTAAATACAAAAAGCATCCATTGATTATTGGAGAGCAGTTTGTATAATATGTAGTTGGTGTTGGCATATATTAAGCAGGTTGAATACAATTACAAATTGTTGGTATATTAAAAGATAATGCTGTATAACATAATATAATTCCTGTTCCTGGAGCTTGCGTTGTACTTGTAGTTGTGCTAGTTGATGATGTTGTTGTGCTACTTGTAGACGTTGTAGACGTTGTAGTTGTCGTAGTAGATGCACAATTAATATTTGAACAATCACCAATGTTAGCAACAACTAATCCAGATTGTGGAACAACACTAGAAGCACATTGATAATTTAACCCTGTTGAAGGTAATAAAGTTCTTAGATGACTATTACCAAATTGATCATAATAAGTTACAATCATTGATGATGTCAAACTATTAGCTAATCTATAACAACGAGTAATTAATGTAGTTGTAGTGGTTGTACTACTGGTTGTGGTTGATGATGTAGTGGTTGATGATGTACTAGTAGTTGTTGATACACAATTTGGTGTACATGCTCCTGTATCCACTACACTAATCAATACACTACCAGTGACATTTCTTGCACAAATATTTTTACTTAAATTTTTCCCTATTGTTCCTGGAATATTTTCACCATAAGTACAATCTATATAACTATATGATGCTGTTGGAGGAGCTTCAATATCAGAGTTAATATAACTTATTGAAAAACATTTACAAGCTATAGTAGTTGTAGTGGTCGTTGTGCTAGTTGATGTTGTGGATGTTGTTGTTGGAGTTGAAGGTGCTTGATATAATAAATCAATTGACATTTCTAATCTACAACATTCACTAGCTGGAAATTCTATTTCAAAAAACTGTTCTATTAACTCACATAAAGGTTGATTATGTTCAATATTAGAACATGGATAATCTGGGCCAGAATTTAAAACACAGCATAAGTCTATCTTCTCAGGACATGGGTCCTCAGGATTGCAATCAGGTAGACACACTACACCTGGAGGGGTGCAGAATGCACATGGTTCACAATTTGGATCAGCATTATTACAATTACAAGCCATTTATTAATTTTATATTATAGTGCACAAAGGCCATCAAGACTTAAAGTACCAGCTGTACATGGTAGAGCTACATTATCTTTGAAATAATAAGCATATGGTATATTACATGAACATCCTAATGTTTGATTTACTGCTGCTGTTGTATAAGAAATAGTTATAAAAGGTGTAGTGTCACAATCTTGATAATCTACATATACTCTACCATTACGAGAAGTTAATGCATTTCCTGTAGCATCAAGCAAATCAACTTCACTTGGTGATACACTCCAAGTATAACAAGTGCAAGGTGCTATAGTAGTGGTACTTGTAGTGGTAGTGGTGCTAGTGGTAGTTGTAGTGGTTGTTGTAGGAGGAGCAATAACATTAGTTACTAGTTTAGTACAAGCACTACCACTCTTCTCAATACATCCTGATACAGTGACTGTATAAGGAAGTGCTGGGTTTAAAAAAGCACCAGCAACATTGTAAGATACACCTGCTGGATTAGTAGATAATGCTACTAAATCTAATGTATCAGTATATATATTACCATTACCATCTGTAATTGTTACACTAGAAAGTAGTGGACAATTTACAAACCCAGATGGAATAGTTGTTAAAGCATTAAATATTAGTGTTACTGTATCTCTTGCACTATTTGCATTAGCAGTGTAGCCTAAAAAGAATAAAGAACAATCAGCACTTCCACAACATTGTCTTACATCATATACAGCTTGTCTCATATCACATACAGTAATCCAAAGATTTTGCATTGACTGAGCCATATTACTTACTACAGTGTTCCAACCATTAATACTTCCCATTGTACCTGCTTGACTTAATGCTGATTGAGCACCAAGAAGATTACACTGAGATGATGCTGCTACAGATATATCTGTAAGAGATCCAAGTACACCACTTAAATCACAAACTTTTGCATCAAGATTATCAAGAATGATATTCATTTCAGTGGGAACACCTGCAACCACTGTACCATATGAACAGTTAGGAGTAACTAAAGGTGGTACATAGCCAGGATCATTTTCAAGAACAGTTACTCTCACTTGAAGATCAAGAATTTGATTTCCTTGTGTAACCACTGTATTTCTTAAATCACAAAGAGCTTGAGCTGTTAATACAGCATATTCACTAAGAACTAATGTTGTAACTGGTAACCCTGTAGCAGGATCTATATATTGTAAACAATCAGGAAGAACTAATATTGGTTCTTCATAAAGATCATTTGTACGAGCTAATAAACCATTTGTTACATTTGTTATTCCTGTAACAGAGCAACACAAGCCATCAATAATAACTTGCAGCACTGCTGCTGTAGTAAGTTCAGGATCTGGTGTACCATCACATAAATCAAGAACACAACTTAAATCTAAATCAGTTAGATCAGTGGCATCTTTAATTTTACATAGTTCTACTGCTAGTTTATAAACTACATCAGATATACTATCTCCTTTACAAAGATTTATACATGACAAGTCTGGCCCCTGCCATATCACACAATTCGATGATTGGGGAGCACAATTTTCTTTTTCTGAACTTGATCTATAGGGTATCATAAGAATATTAATTTATGACTTTAATTAATTGATTTTGAATAGGTTATAAACATTTTTGTTAAATGTTTATTTAATTGTTTAAATTTGATTAAATTTAATAGGAATAAACAATTAAAATTTAACTTTACCCCTACATTATAATATACCAAAAATTTCTATAAAAAGCAAAAAAACTAATGACACCTTCTCCTTTAAAAATTTTATTTATAGCACCTCATCTATCCACAGGAGGTATGCCTGCTTTTCTACTTAAAAGAATAGAACTACTTAAAACTTTAAATTATTTAGAACTTTTTGTCGTAGAGTTTAAAGACTATAGTCCTGACTATGTAGTTCAGAAGAATAAAATCAAAGAACTTATAGGAAATAACTTCTATACATTAGGAGAAGACAAGTCTATTTTACTAGATATTATTATTAATAATAATATAGATGTAGTTCATATTGATGAGATTCCTGAAAAATTTGATGATTTTAACAAATTTCCAGAAGAAGTCCTTGCAAAGTTATATGATGATAATAGAAAATGGAGAATAGTAGAAACTTGCCATAGTGCCTTATTTAACCAATATGATAAGATTTACCATCCAGATGCTTATGCTTTTTGCACTTCTTATCATTTAACAACATTTGATAAAGCTCCATCACCTAAATATGTAATAGAATTTCCAATAGAAGAAAAACTAAAAGTGGGCAGTACTCTGACATTAGACATAAATAAAAAACATGTTCTTAATGTTGGACTATGGACTTCTGGTAAAAACCAAGGTCAAATAGTTGAATTGGCTAGGAAACTACCTAATATTGAGTTTCACTTTGTAGGCAACCAAGCCCCTAACTTTAGAGAATATTGGGAACCTATTATGAAAAATCTTCCTTCTAATGTAACAATATGGGGAGAAAGAGACGATGTAAGTAATTTTATGGAAGCTGTAGATTTATTCTTATTTACTTCTACATTTGAATGCAATCCTCTTGTATTAAGAGAAGCTATTGGATATGGACTGCCTATTATAGCTAGAGATATGGTACATTATAAAGAATGCCTCACTCCTTATATAGTTGATTTAAACGATGATAATTTAGAGCATCAAGTGGTTACCACTCTTATTTCTCCTAAACAATATAAAATACCCACTAATCAAAATGAGAAATTTATACAAGATCATTTACAAATGTATAAAGAGGTATTAATAACGTCACCACAAACCCAAGTTGAAGATATATCATTTGATGTATCTTTTATAAAGAATCCTTTTATTGAAATTAAAGGTAGGTCTCCTTATATCTACACTGTAAAATTTATAGATGAAAAAGATGAATGTCAATTTGAAACTAAAATAAAAGCCAACTCATGGGCTAAATGTAATAGAGAGTGGTTTACTAAATGGAAAATACAAGTGTGGAACAAATCAACACTTGTATATGAGCAGGTATTAGATTTTACAGACAAACGTGTGTTTATTGCAATGGATAGTAGTTCATTAGGAGATACAATAGCATGGCTCCCATATTGTCTTGAGTTTCAAGAAAAGCATAAGTGCCATGTAATTGTTAGCACATTTAAAAACTTCTTATTTAAAAAAGTGTATCCTGAACTTGAATTTGTAGAACCTAGTGAAGGCGTTACAGATTTATTTGGTATATATAATATAGGGTGGTATTACAATCCTGATAAAGAACCAATGTTGCCTAGCTTAGTTCCACTTCAACAAACAGCTAGTAATATACTAGGACTTCAACATAAAGAAATTAGATCACGAATAGCTTATAAAATTGGTGAAAAACCTTATACTAAATATGTCACAATAGCTACTAATTCTACAGCAGGTTGTAAATTTTGGACTAAAGAGGGCTGGCAAGAAGTAATTAATTACTTACACACTCAAGGATATATAGTGGTAAATACTTCTAGAGAAAGAAATGACTTTGATAATTGTGTACAGCTTCCTATAGATGAAACATTAAATGACACTATGAATACAATATATCATAGTGAGTTTTTTATAGGACTTTCAAGTGGACTAAGTTGGTTAGCCTGGGCTCTAGGTAAAAAAGTAGTAATGATATCAAATTTCACTGAACACAATCATGAGTTTATTTCTAATTGTATCAGAATAGTAAATGAGGACGTATGCCATGGTTGTTGGAATAGTCCTTTATTTAAATTTGACAAAGGTGATTGGGATTGGTGTCCTATACACAAAGGTACAGATAGACAATTTGAATGTCATAAATCAATCACTAGTCAAGATGTTATCAATTCTATTAACATGTGTTAGGAGTAACTACTTCCCATCTAACAGTTGTTTCATCAAAATTTCTTAACGTAAAACAACTTGCACAAGATGTTGAGTCACCAGGAGCAAGAATAGCATAAGAAGGACCAAAACAACCACTGTAATCTACTATTATAGTTTCTGTAGCACTTGGATTAAACACTTGAAGACAAGCTTCTCCAGTATCAGCCCAATCTGCAGGTTGACCAGTATAAGTTTGATCCCACCACATTACACATATACTTGCACCATTAGGAAAGAGTTCATTATAATGATACACACCATCACAACCTATATATGTTACAGTACTTGTTGCATCAGCAAAATTTTGAATTGTTCTAAAACAAGCTTGTTCACCATAGCATCCAAAGTTATATTGTTCAGTATAACATGTTATACATTGTTTTACACCAGCTTCTCCAGCATCAATTTGTGTAATACTTGTAACAATTACATTACTAAGTGTTGCTGTTCCTACATCACTCCAACTTACTATACTAAAACAACCTACTGTTTCTGTTGCTATAAGTGTTAGTTGTATATTTATAGAATAACTTGAAGTAGTATAGAAAACAAATAATTCTTCTGTACAACAATTTCTTATAGTGTAATAAAGACTTGCAGGACAAGTATTATCCTCAATACACTGTAAACAGTCTGAAGATTCTGAAACAGCTTCAATAAATCCTAAATTAGGATAATAACCACCAGGAGGTTTACCTCTAACATCATCTACTGCCTCCCAACAAAATCCAAATTGATCTATAATTGTAGTAGGATATGAAAGAGGAGTTGGACTAAGTAAATCTGGTGTAGTATATCCCTCACCAAGATTACAACACGAAACTAGCTTAATAAATGATGGACATGGATTTGCATCTGTACAATCGTCACAACTATGTGCACCTGAATAAACTGTAACTGCTGTTATAACATATGAACTAGGAATACCTATATTACCAATTACATTCCAACAAAATCCATTATTATCAACAAAGGAATCTCCTATAGAAAGACTAGTTGAAATAGATGCAGAAAAAATTTGGTCTCCTAAATCACAACATGAACTAACTTCATAATTTAAAGGGCAAGGATTAGCTGTAATACAAGCTGTACAATCAACATATGATGCAGCTTGAATTCTAGTTCCTGTAATATTATTAACTGTTTCAGACACAACTGTCCAACAGTTACCATCAACATCACTAAATGATTCACCAACTGGTATACCATTATTAGCAATAACTTCTGAATAAAGAGGTTCACAACAGTTTCTTATAAATAAGTTTGCTCCACTTAGACAATATTTAACTCCATCAAGAGTGTATGAAAACTTTATAGTACCATCATATGTACCGTCCCAAGTAGTTGATCCAGCATTTAGTCCTACTACAAGATATGTTGTACATCCAGGTAACTGAGATGTTACTGTTGTAGATGCTGAAAAACAAACACGTGTAGTAAGAGATACTCCATCTGCTTTTGCAAAAGGAAAAGCTTGTGGACTAATAAGTGTAGACAGATTAATTTCTCCATAAGAATTTGGAGAATTTAGGTTATTACAATTTACTTGAGATACACTTAAATAAAAATTATAATCATGTGGAAACACATCAGTTGTAACTCCAGCACTAGATATTGCCACTCCACATATTTTTATAATATCTCCTGATAAAAAATCTGCAGGAAGAGGTATAAAACAGTTTATAAAATTTGCCTCTATTGATTGCATATTACCATATCCATCACATTTAGCTTGAGCATCATATTGTCCCAATGACCAACCTAT
>Ga0209500_10000625_pt1 | contig 29678 bp, 34 predicted proteins | sample S_140212_EF_Meta_FD_187323 | JGI IMG/M metagenome (GOLD analysis project Ga0209500, IMG submission 187323) | Freshwater microbial communities from Lake Simoncouche, Canada to study carbon cycling - S_140212_EF_MetaG (SPAdes) (version 2) | ecosystem: Environmental > Aquatic > Freshwater > Lake ...
GCATATTAAAACGCCTTCCTGTACAGCGTCATCTTCGTCTATATGGCTAAATTTGGCATACCTAACAATGTTTTGTGACAGAGTGTAAAAGGCAGTTGCCAGTATTTTTTGAGCTTCGGCATAGTCTAGTTCTGCATTTTTGATTTCAGATTCATCAACTACCAGAGGACATTTGAGATTTTTTGCGATTTGTTTTTGCATTTCGATATCTTTTTGCAAGAAGTTTAACCGCTGTTTTGCTCTTTGTGCTTTTTGATACTTAATTATTATTATCTCAAATGATTTATTGTTTAGATATTCGGTAGACATTTTGCTCCTTGGATAATATAAATGAAAAACATAATCGAAATTTTTTACGATTATTTATGGAATCCTCAAAAAAAACATCTCTTGCTGCATATTATGGAAATTTTAGATAAAAATAAAAGCTTTGTCAAGAAACAAGATATATTTAAATTAATTTTAGAGGAAAAAGTAAATGATAGCAATACTAATTGATCAATTAACGAATCCATCGCAAGAGGTTTACTTTAAGAAATTTTCTGACTTAATAGTTACTACTAATCCAGACTATAAGTACTTAGACATTAAAACTTTAACTGATAGAAATCTTTTGGAAAAGTATTGTTCTCAAAACAAAATTGATGGCATTCTCAAAATTAATCCAAATGAAACAATAAAACACATCTGTCTAGACAATTTTGATCTTAAAACGAATTTTGTGTGTGTAAGCGATGGGGTTTGGATCAAAAAACAAAAAAGATTTTTCTCAAATAGATTGTTATTTAAAGACCACTTGTCTCAACAGATTTTAATTCACAATTCTGATACAAAATTCAAAAGTCCAATTTTAGATGATAGTTTAAAAGATTTAATAAATTTATATCAGAAAAAAGATTACAAAAAATTTGTTTTAGAGTCCGAAAAATGGGTATTTCATAATTCCACAGAAAACCAAAACCAAATAATGATAAGATATTATTGCGGTTTAGTGTATAATTTTAAATTAAATAATATTAAAAAATCTTTGGAACATCTAGGAATAGCAATATTTTTAGCACCTTCTATGTGTGAACTATGGTGTGCTTGGGGGGATGTTTTGCTAGATAATAAGTTTTATGAAAAGTCTCTTCAAATATATAAAAATGCAATAACAGTAAAACAAAATAGAGATATATTTGATACTCAGCCTATATGGATTAACAGAAACGAAGGATACGCTGAAAAAATACATGCATCAGTTAAAAAAACAATTGATAGCATAAAAATAGTAATAAGTTCAGATCAAAACAATTCTTCTAGTTCATTGACTACCACCGTTACTTGATCTTCGTAGCGAGATACTGCTATTTGTTTTCTACCGGGACGCAAGCTCTTAAGCTTTGCCTCTAGCTCTCCTATTGAGCAATTTATAACCGACCAGTTATTTCGTGATAGTTTGTCTATTTTTTCATCTAAAGACTTGTATTGCTTATCTGGGAAATATTCTTCCAAAGCTAACTTTGCTTCCCGCATGATCTTTTCGTAGATTGGGAAATTGCAAGTACAGCTTGGATTATTTAAAAACTTCTGCACATCAGGTAGAACAGATTCTGGGAGTTTTTCACGAAATTTTTTGTCCCGCAAAGCAGTCTTGATATCTAAAAGTGTAATATCGTTATTTTTCATCTTTTAATTCCTTCAAAAGATATCCACAAATCTTACACTTTTTAAAACTTTTTCTTTCAAAATATTCAGGATTTGTTTTTTTACTTGTCTCTGGCTCTATATGCGGAATTTTTTTCTGCAAAGTTGATCTCTGTATTTCCAATAATTCATCAGAAATATCAAAATAATATTTTTTAGAACACCACTCACACCAATATGTCAATTTTTCTTTACTCATGAATTTTAATCTGTGTGTTAGCTTCCAAATACATTAAAAACATCGCATAAAAATAAGACAAACAAGAACCTGTACATCCTATGGCAAAAATTTTTCCTAAATCAAAAAAAGAAATCTCTTTAGGAAAATAAAAAATTAGCCCCATAAATATGCCAGACCAAAAACCTGAGCATTGGTAACAATTCAGGAGATTCATCAGAAATTTGGATGCAAATTTCTCAAGAACTGATTTAAACTTTGCTGAAATTTCACTTTCAACAATAATTTGAGTCATACCAACTGTACCTATTACACACAAAAACAAATTTACTATTTCCATAATGTTACTCCTATGTCTGCCTTATTACGATACAGACAAAAATCTATACAATTAAAGTCTTCTGGTAGGTGGAATTCAAGATTGTCAATTTGACCGTGAGTATTTTTGACATTGCCTGATGAATCTTGATCAATAAGAACATCATCTTTTAATATATCTTTTATAATAAAAAGATCATCAGAATCTAGTTGTTTAATTAATTTGATAATACTTTCAGATCGTATGAATTTTAAAGAAGGAATAATTTGTGACATATTCCAATTATTAAAAAGTTGTTTATACTTTGTTAACTTAGATGTTATTTTTTTGTTCTTAAATATAATATCTTCTATGTTTTTTGAAGTTAAAATTATAGGCATAAACTATTATAATGTTAAATTGTGAAATTAGGAGAAAAAATGACTGATGAAATTTACCGCCCACAAAGACCAAACCAGAATCTACAAGTGCCGAATAACCCGATGCATAATATGCCACATCAGCATAATGCATTCAATCCTGCAATGCAGCCAGAACCCTTGCCTCCGCATGTAGCTGCTCGAATGGATGTTGAAGATGAATCAAAAGTAAAAATCTCCGGGAATATTCCTCCAAAGCTTTTGGAAAGGCTTCAACGGACTGGCGGTGCTGCTGAACCTCAAGGGCCAGTTCTTACCAACGCTCCAAGCATAAATACTTTTTCGCAAAATTTCAGCGGTAATTTACAGAGTATTCTTGAGAATCTTAAATCTCATTCCAGTCATTACGAAGAAGTTACTTTACCTTCATTAGGCCGATTCTATGACGGTACAGACGGCCCTGTTAACGGTAAACTTAATATCAGACCCATGACTGGTGAGGAAGAGCAAATATTAGCCACTCCTCGATTTGTCAAAAAGGGAACAGCTATTAATATGATTTTCTCAAGATGTATTAAAGAAAACATCAAACCAGAGAATCTTCTTTCTGTAGACAGAACATTTATTCTTATTTATCTGAGAGGCATATCTTACGGTACTGAATATGAAGTGGAAATCAAAGACCCAGAAAGTGATCGTAAGTTTACGACTGTAATTGATTTGGATAGTCTTGAGGTTGAAAATTGCCCTGATGATTATGGACCTGCCTTGATGGACACTTTGCCAAAGAGTGGTCTTTCAGTAGCTTATAGACTCAGCAGAGGAAAAGATGAAATTGCTTTGCAAGAGTACAGGGAAAGGAAGCTTAAGAACGCTGGTGATAATGCGTCTGACGATAGCCTTATTTACCGAACAGCGCAGCTTATAGAAGAAATTCAAGGGGTTAGTGATAAGAATGAATTGCAAATACTTATCAAAAATCTTCCCATTCAAGATGTTTCTTATTTGAGAAACTTGTCAACAGAGCCTCCATTTGGCATCGATACAAAGGTATCTGTAATTTCTCCGATGACATCTGATGAGTTCCAAATTGAATTACCACTTGAAGCAAATTTTTTCTTCCCAAGGGGCAAGAAGAAGGAGAAAACCCAAGCATAGTTTTATGGAAAAATCTTATGGAGGAAATATTCTTCTTTCGTTATCACTTGAGTACTAGCCGAGAGGAGTGGGGCGCAATGCAGGTCGCTGAACGGCGTTTTCTCATGGAAAGATTTATCGAACAGAAGAATATGGAGCAGGAAGAAATGGAAAAGAATAAAAAATGACAATTTAAGAGGTAAATAAAGGATGGCAGCAGTAAAAGAAAGATACCAAAATCCAGTTGTTGGTGACACAGTCATCCTTCGCTTATTTTTTTACAATAGCAACAATTTTGCTAATGTAGACGACATTGTTAAAATTGAAATCTACAAATTAGCTGATGGCGCTGGAATAAACGATCCGGCAGCAAGAACACTTGTTCAAACAATTGATCCGGTTGATATATTACAAACAGATACAGGACAATATTATACCGAAATATTGGTCGAAGAAAACCAATATATAATCGGTAATTATGTTGATGTTTGGACAGTTAATTTTAATAATGTTTATGATGAAGTATCTGAAATTGTAAATCCATTTACTGTTTACCCAAATCTCTGGTACACAACACCGATACCCGTTGTTTATGATTTCAATTTTGCCTTTAGACCATCAAGATTAAGACAAGGTAGCAAGCGTTATATTGTTATCGAGGTAACTCCTAATGTACCGAAGGGAACGGACTTGCAAAGGTATTATGAGAACCTTGCTATTGTTGGACAAATGAAAGTGTCTATTGAACAAAGGTCAGGAGCATGTTTGCCTGAAGAGCAAGACCTTCGAATGGTAATAGAAGGAGAGCCAGTTACATTCAGAGAAAAAAGATTTGGTTATTACATGATTAATACAATTGATATGGAAGTCGGAATTTATGATATATGGTTTGAACTAGACCTTGGCGATAACATCTATATTTCTGAAAGAAATCAACTTCAAATTTTCAATTAGTTGTTGTTTTTTTCTTGTGGCAGTATTATCTAAAATGTCTGGCGAAACTTTTTTCTGTTTCCCATAATACTGTTCAATACGACACAGTACCCAATATTTATGGAGGATTTTATAATGGCTGCTATTACGGATGATCGTCTGGATCATTGGTTTACTACTAACCAAAATGTTTTGCTCAGCGGTAAGCACGGTGTGGGCAAAACAGCCCGTATTCAATCCTGTTTTGAGCGTCATGGTTTGGTGCAAAATGATACCTATCTTTACTTTAGCGCAAGCACTCTAGATCCGTGGGTGGACCTGATCGGTGTTCCCAAGGAACAAATGGACAAGAATGGCGATAAATATCTTGGAATCATCAGACCACAAAATCTTTACAAAGGCAATGTTGTTGCTATCTTCTTTGATGAGTATAATCGTTCTCCAAAGAAGGTCCGTAACGCTGTTATGGAGTTGATTCAAAAAAAATCAATCAACGGTCTTGTTTTCCCAAACTTGAAGTGTGTATGGGCTGCGGTCAACCCAACAACTGAAGATGATGTCTACGATGTTGAAAAAATTGATCCTGCACAAGAGGATCGTTTTCAGGTTCAAGTATCGTTACCCTACGCTTGCGATAGCGATTTTTTTATCAAGCGTTTTGGTGATACAGCTGCTTCGGCTGCGATTGAATGGTGGAATGAGCTTCCTGAAATTGAGAAGAATAAGGTTTCTCCTCGTCGCCTACAATATGCTCTTGATGACTATATGAATGGTGGAGATATGGAGTTTGTTCTCCCAGTCAGCGCCAACATCACCAAGTTTCGGCAGTCTCTCAAGAACGGTTCTGTAGAGCACCAGCTTCGGGACTTTTTTTCGAAAAAAGACCCTAAAACAACAAAAGCTTGGTTTTCTTCAGAAAATAATTGCAATGGTGCATTAAGGTATATCCTTAACAATAAGGAGTATTTCAACTATTTCCTACCGTTCATCAATAAGGAAAAATTGATGGCTCTTATGTCATCTAATGATAAAGTTTTAGAGTTTTTGGTTAGGAACCGTGAATCGCATGATTATCAGATCATTCTTCAAAACATCATGGTTGGCACCAACGATGATTTGAAAGCCAAGGTGCGAAGGCTTACTAATAAGATTAAGTCTGAAACACCTGATCTTCACCACGCCCCTTATCAAGCTGTTCCGGGCAGCGAGGTGCCAGTTTTTAAGCCAAAGCATACAAAGTCCAATGCTTTGATTGCTAATCAGGTTGCCCATATGAATAGTTGGGCTACGAATACAATTGAACAAAAAGTGGATTTGTATAACAGGATAGCGGACTCGATTTCAGATGACATTGATGAAAAGTCTGCTATGGACTTATTGCAACTGCTACAAAAAATTGTAAGCTTTTCATCTGTGGCAACATTGAAGAGTGATGATTTTGCCAGTCTTGCTTCAGTTGTGAAATTTTTGGTTAGTCGTTGCGTAAGTTCTAGTACTGTCAAGTTTAATTCTAGTTTGGCAGATATGGCGAAACTTTTGAAACAGTACGCTATTTATGATGTTAATTATAATAACCAAGGAGGTGCCGATGTCTCTTTCTCAGTCTGCTAATGATATTCAAATGAGCAAAAAGGAATGGCAAGACATTTGTATTGGCCTTGAGCCCTACCATTCCGTATTCTATAAAATGTGGCATCTTGGCAAACCAATTTTTACTCATGAAATCCCAACTGCTTGTGTTCAATTTGACAAAATTGGGCAATGCATCAACTGGAAGTTCAACCCCGACTTTTGGAGCCAATGCTCTGAATATGAAAAATTATTCGTGATTTGCCATGAAGCTCTTCATATTCTCTTAAATCATGGGCAACGCTTCAATAAGCCAGAACTTGCACAAATGGCAAATGTTGCCATGGATGTTGCTGTCAATCATTCTCTGGTGTCCCGGTTTGGTTTCATTCGTGAACAAATTTCTAATTATGAACAACTCTGTTGGGTTGATACTGTTTTCCCCGACGAGAAGTATAAAGGTTTTCCTGTTCCTAATGATGAGAGTTCTGAATTCTACTTGAACATTCTTCGTAAGAAAAAGCAGCCTCCTCGTTTGTCTCCTCCTCAAAATGGTGCTGGGCAACCGTCTCAAGGCAAAGGCAAGCAACAACAAGACCAGCCTTCTTCAGGACAAGGTCAAAAGCAAAAGACTTATCAAACGCTTGATAGTCACACTTTTTCTGATCAAGGTGATGATTTTTCTAGTGTTATTAAGAAACTTGATGGTGAACTTAGCAATGAAGAGAAGAAGGAATTGCAAAAGTTTATTCAAAAACAGGTTGATAGTGGCTACGACAAAAAGGCTGGAACCAGTCCAGCTGATTTGTTGTATGTAATTCCCGACGACATTCTGAATACGAAGAAAAAACAAAAATGGGAAACCGTTATTAAGAAATGGGTTGCTAGAACCTTACTCAATATTGATTTTGAAACAGAACAATGGGCTAGGACTCATCGTCGCAATAGTGAGCTTGACCACAGCTTTTTTCTGCCAAGTGAGCTCGATGATGAAGATTTAAAGTTTGAGAAAAATAAAATAAAACTTCATTTTTACTTGGATGTATCAGGCAGTTGTCTTCATTTGAAGGAAAGATTTTTCAAAGCTGCAATGAGCTTGAACCCAAGACATTTTGATATCAGTCTAAATGTTTTCAATACATCTGTATTTGCTGTAGATATTAAGAATCCTGAATCATGCCCTGTTGGTGGTGGTACTAATTTTGATATTATTGAAGAAGATATTCAAAAGCATATGCGTGAAACGAGCAGCAAGTATCCTGATGCTGTATGGGTTATTACTGATGGATATGGCAATAATGTTTGCCCAGATAAGCCAGATAGATGGTACTGGTTTTTATCTGAGTTATATAAGGAATACATTCCAGAAAAGTCTCATAAGTTCATGCTTCAGGATTATGAATAAAAAAGAAGCTGTCAGGCAGTTTCAAAAGCTCTTTGACAGGAACACAAGTCCATTCTCTGTAATTTATTTTATATTCATATTCCCCTTGAATATCTTGGGTGCGGAGAAATGCTAGCCAAGGCCTTCTATCTTTTTTCCAAAATAGAAGAGGCGTTTTTCCGCACCTTTTGCTATCATCAGATACTTGTTTTAGAAATTTATCTAGCTCCGTGTTTCCGCTTTCAAAAATCGAGTTTAAATCGATTTTGTTGTAACCACCCTTTGACTCGATTACGAAATTAAAACCCTCTGCACAGCAAATATCCCCGGTCAGCGTGTCTTTAGCATGCTTGGGTAGGCTTTTGACTTGAGCCCATCGGTTCCCTGAACCAATTGACCTGCTAAATGTTTTTTCTTTTAGGTGGGAAAATCGATTGTTTAAAATTCCTACAATTTCTCTTTCTACCCGTTTGCCCTTTTTACCACCATCAACTTTTTTGGTTTTATTTTTTAGTTTTTCAACATGATAAGTATTTTCTAAATCGTCAAAATTCATAGTTGTATCCTATAGTATTAAATTAATATAGTTTAACTTTTTATTAATTTCTTCTATTGTTAAAATAGCATCTTTATACTGCATACAATTAACATTCTTATTGCAAATAATATCTGATATTTTTGACAGCAACTTATTTTGTTGATTTTGCATTTCAAAAATACATTCGGTTAAATCATATTCTAAATTATTTTCTTTATTTAAATCAAATTTTTTATTGACATTATTTATAATTGAATAATAATTGCTTGTGATATCATCATGTATTTCTTCTTTTTCTGAATTATAGATAAATTTCTCTATGATACCATTTTTTTTATAAACAAATTCAAATATTTCATTTGACTTTATTTCAGTTATTTTGCTAGATTTTATTTCAATATTTTTTTGCCTTATATCTTCTAAAGATTCAAAAAATATTTCTTCTGTACTAAAGAAAAATATTTGTCCAAGCTCATCTCTAAGGTCAACAAAAAATAAAGGTCTATGTTTATTTCTAAAAAGAACAAGCTTTCTTTCACTAAGTTTGTTGTGACTGTACGCTACGGCAAAATGTGAATCTTGTGCAGATGTTAAAAAAAATGAAAGGTTGTCAAAATAATCTTTATCTTCTTGCTCTAAGATTCTCAAAATGATTTCAGAATCGCAAGTCGATTTCATTTGATAAAAATTTTTAAGATAATTTAATTCGCTTTTATTAATAATTCCATTGTGTATAACTGCTTTTGATAAGTCTTCACTTACAAATGGATGATTATTGATGTTATCAGCAGGAACGCCTACTCCAGAAGATGCTGCACGGCAATGAAACAAACCTAAATTTATTTTGTTTGACCACAAATCTTTAAATATTTTATCATTTATCAAATTTACTGATGGTCCGGGCTGCTTGTGGTAGTAAACCTTGTTGTCTTCAAAATCAGAAACACAATAGAATCCAGCTGCATCAATGCCTCTGGTTTGTGTTTTATCAAATAAAGATGTAACTAGCTGTTCTGTTTTTATTTGATCTTTGCTATTTCCTATGTATCCTAATAAACCACACATTATGGTAGTGGGGGCTCTCCTATGGGTGCTTGCGGTTTTTGAGGAGGATTGACAGCAAAACCAGACATTGTCTCTGGTCCTATTTCTGGTGCTGCCGGAGGGAGTGTATTAGCTGGTTCTATTTGAGGTGATGAACCTGCTTCTTTAGGTGTTACAGCTAAATTATTTACAGGTACATTCATACTCTTTAAAGTAGATTCTATCTCTGATATAGCCCCAGATATAACTTGTTCCAAGTTATCATTTTCCTCCAAGGCTTTTGCCAAAGCAATTCCTGCTTTTTGCATAGATTTCAGAAATTTAATATCATCCCCTGACCAATGCCCACCTAACAAGCTCCTTATCTGACAAACAATTTTATCTGTGAATCGGACAAGGTTCTTAGTTCCTATCTTGCTGGCTTCTTCCTGAATCTCCTGAAGAGATGTCAAGATATTGCCTATTTCTTTTCCAAGAAAGGCTCTGTTTTCATTCAGAACAAAAGACCTGAAATCAAGGTCTTCGTATTTATATTCATTTATCATACAGTATTTATGCTTTCAGCCTTTCTCTTTACAGCATTTTCTATTAATCCTACAAACAAAGGACTCGCATTTTGAAGTCGAGATTTGAATTCAGGATGAGCTTGCGTTCCAACAAAAAAAGGATGCAAATATTTTCCTAACTCCATAATTTCTATCAAATTTGTATCTGGATTTCTTCCAGTTATTTTTAAGCCTTTTCCTTCAAATTCTGGCAGCATTACCAGATTATTATTAACCTCATATCGATGCCTATGCCGTTCATAAATAGTTTTCTTTTTGTAATATTCATAAGAAATAGAATCTTTGTTCAATTCGCAAGCATAAGACCCCAAACGCATAGTTCCAGATTTTTTAGTTATTTTTTCTTGACCCGGAATATAATGAACCACAGGATGAGATGTGTTCATATTAAATTCTTCACTTGTAGCATCTTCCCAACCTATACTTCTTGCAAATTCTATGACGGCACATTGTAACCCCAAACAGATACCCAAAAACGGTATCTTTTTTTCTCGTACATGTTTGATGCCTTTTATTTTCCCTTCAACACCCCTAACATCAAAACCGCCGGGGACAATCATGCCATCTATATTTTCAAAAAGCTTATTAAGACACTTATTATCTTTACATGCTTCAACTTCATCAGCGCTGATCCATACAATTTCTGCTTTAATATTTTTAGCTACTGCTGCATGGAATATGGCTTCTTTCAAACTTAAATATGCTTCATCACAATTGTCATATTTGTTTAAAACGGCAATTCTAACAGTACCAAGTTCTTCATTTCCAATATATTTTTCAACTAGGTCACGGTATTTGTGAATTCTGACTCCATTCCTAGTCAGATGGAATTTATCAATAATCAAATCATCAACATGACGATTATAAAATTCAATTGGTACTTGATATACAGATTTTACATCTGGCGCTTCAAACACAGCAGATCTTGGTACATTTGTGAGATTAGAAACTTTTTCTAAGATTTCTTTTGGCAATTCTCTGTCTGTACGGCAAAAAAGTATTTCTGGTTGGAGTCCAGAACTTTGCATTTGTTGAACAGCTTGTTGAAAAGGTTTGGTTTTGAATTCCTTGATAGTAGGAACCCAAAGAAGTGGTGCTACCAAAGATATAATTACATCATTCCAATTTCTTTGCTTAAATTGTCTAATAGCTTCTAAAAATGGATAAGATTCTGAATCTCCAACAGTACCACCAATTTCAACTAGCACAATATCTGCGTCTTTACCAAGGTCTAGCAGTCTATTGATAATTTTATCAGTAACATGTGGAACTATTTGTACTGTTTGACCTAGGTATTTGCCATGATCTTGCTCATCCAAAATTTCTTTGTAAACTGTACCAGAAGTAAGAATGTTTTTAGAACTGACCTGACAATTGATAATCCGCTCGTAAGTGCCTAAATCTAAATCTGTTTCTGACCCATCGTCGCACAGAAATACCTCTCCATGCTCTCTTGGAGCCAAAACCCCGGCATTGGTATTCAAATAGGGATCGAACTTAATAGGAACGATTTTCAAGCCCCTTAAAGACAAAAGCAAACCAAGGCTTGCAATAGAAACTCCTTTGCCAGTACCACTAATAACTCCACCACAAACAACGATGTACTTGGCCATGTTCTGTTCCTGTGTTTTTTTGAATCATACAGAAAATTTAAAACTATTCAATAATTTTTCTTATTTTTAAATTAGTGTTCAATCAACGAATTGATTTAATTCTTCAAAGAATGACAACCGTGATGTTCTAATCATCAAAGCAATTTTCTAGGGCTTTGATGATTAGAACAGACAGGAACACGAACAGTCTGGGCCATAATCTGAAGACAGCTGTTCTCAGCCCTCGCATGAAGCGCAAGTTAGAATCGACCGTGCAAAATTTTGGGCTGCATTGATGGATATCTGGTAATAGAAACCCTTTATACCCATCTTCCAAGCCTCAACTAACAAAGTATTAACATCTTTTGTTGGAATAGAAGGATGTATCATTAGATTTAGAGATTGCCCTTGGTCAATGTACTTCTGGCGTTGACCAGCCTGAATCACAATTTCCATAGGACTAATTTCTGCAAATGTTTTGAAAACATTTTTTTCGTTTTCTGTCAAGAAATCTAGGTGTTGAACACTACCAGCATTCATAAGAATGCTTTTCCATATTTCGTCGGTGTTCTTGCCTTTAGATTCAAGGAGAGCCTCAAGCTCATGATTCTTAACAGTAAATTTGCCCTTTTGCAAGTCTTTAATGTAGTAATTAGTTCTGTGAGGCTCGATGCCTTCAGAAACTTGACCCAAAATAAACGCACTATTGTGCGAATGAACACCATTGCTTAGAACATAGTAGTGAACATCAGGAACTTCCATATCCATAGTTGGAAGTATTCCAGTATAATTTTTTTCCGTCACTACTAAATTGTTGTTTGTAATGAAACCTTTTTCTATATTGTCAATAATAACCCAGTCGCCTTCAATATTTTTAAGTCTATGATTGCCAGTAAATTTATATTTACAACCATCTGTAAAAGATAATTCGTGCGTTGGTTCAAAACCATTAAAATAGAATCTTGTGCATTCTTTGATACCAGCATCAGTAAATACTTTTACTGATGGTTTGAGTTCCAACCATTGCTTTTCAGCTTTTTTGATTTTTTTCACAGTAGGCATGGATCACTTCCTTCAAAAAATGGAGTTTCTCTTTGCGCTTATCAACAGTTCTTACTTCGTCACTATAAATTACCACATAGCTATAGCCCTTCGACTCTGCCAATTGTTTCTTTTTTAGGTCTTCTTGCATTTTTTCATTGTACGACAAACCAAACGGATTTTGCCAATCTAGTTCTCCTTCTTTAGGATGCCACGCAACTCCGTGAAACTCCACGATGGTATTTGATTCTGTGTCGTAGCAATCGTAGCAGAAATATCTCATAGTTTCAATATTGATAAGTTTAAGTTCGTCCTTTTTTAATCCAAAGGCAAGTTTTCTTCCAAGCAAGGTCTCAAGCATTTTGAAAAATTTACTAGACTCTTTAGAGACTGGTCCTTTGGATAATTTGTCTTTTTTTATTTTCGTTTTGTAACTGGAAACTAATTCAAAATTATTACAAACTTCGTCAAACCTCTTTTTTTTGCAGTCTAAATAAGCTTCCAATGCTGTTTTTTCTCCGTATTCTTTTTTGAGCGCACAGAACAATGGAGAAGACCGCATTTTTTTATTTTCGTATTCTTGCCTTCCTTTTTCTTCTCCATACTTTGTAACGAAAAAATTAAGAGAAGATGAGTCTTTCTTGGCATTTGTTTCTCTATATCGCTTTACACCTTCCTCCGGTCCAAACTTTTCTACAAAAGAAGACAATTCAGATGTGCATCTTTTTTTCTGGATAAGATTATATTTTTCCAATCCTTCTTTCGGACCATATTTTTCAACATAACATTCTAATGAATTTGAATAAGATTTTTTTAATTGGTACTCCTCATACAGTCTAGCTCCCTCTTTGCCATATCTTTCTATAAATTTCTCTAAACTACAGCTTTTAGACTGTAAATACTTTTTCCAATGCTCTTCCCATTGATCGCCATATTTTTGTTGGTATTTTTCTTTAGTGTGTGCAGATTTTTGTCTAAATTGATCAAATCTCTTTTTGCCTTCTTCTTCACCATGTTTGCGAATCAAATTTTCCAAAGTAATAGTGGTCCTATTCTTAAGGTCTTGCACCCTAAAATTAGCTTCTTCATACGAGATATTGTATTTTTTTGCAACATCTTTGGCGCAATAGGGATTGTGTCGTTTCATAAAATGTCATTTTCGACAATCTCGCAAGCCTTAATCGGGATTTCTTCACCGTTCCTTTTAACTGTAATGATTTCATCATAACGATATTTGACTTTTTGTCCATTATCGAGTTCACACTCGATAGACATTATTTCATGCAAGTCTAGACCGCCTCGTCTTGTAAATTCAAAATAATCTATATTATCTAGATTACTGTCCTTAAATTTTGTATCAGGAGCAGTACAAGATTTTGTAGGGGCTATAGCAAGAAGAGTAGTGTTTCTTCTGCCATAACCTTTACACACTTCTGGTTCTCCATATTCTTCTGCAAGTTTTGCGCTAGCCTTGTAAGCGGCATCCTTGATGTTCTTTGCGATTTGAGTGTTATGGAACTTGGCTTCCATACTCTCCCAAGGAATCATCTTACTTTGTAAGTAGCTATGCCAGCCAAGCCAACCAACACCAAGAGCACGATGCCTTTCGGCAAATTTAACAGCCCTTTCCATAAACTTAACCTTCTTGGCTTTTTCAATAAATTCTGTCATCACGGCATCAAGAAGATAGACAAGAAGCTCTACAGCATCTGTGTCTTTCCATTCATCATAATAAAGAATATTCATACTACTTAAATCACAGACAAATGATTCGTCTTCATTGTCAACCAAAAAAATTTCCGAACAAAGATTAGAGTGTGTTATCTTCATTCCTTTGTCTTTGTAGCAATCAACTGTGTTATTATTAGCATTGTCTATAAAAATAATATATGGATAGCCAAAGTTTGCTCTCATTTCGAGAACTTTAGCCCATACTTTTCTCTTGTCTGCATTTCCACTAATCATTTCTTCCATCCAATAGTCTGGAACACAGACTCCGAATGACAAATCTTGGATAGCGAAACCTTCTGTTCTTATCTGAAGAAATTCCATAATGTCGGCATGATCTATTGGCAAATAAGCTGCAAAATTACCTCTCCTTGTTGAACCTTGCGACACAATTTGAATTAGGTTTTCAAACGCTTGCATAAAGTGAACAGCACCAGAGCTTTCTCCGTTGTCTCTAATAGATGCTCCTCTAGGTCTTAGGTTTCCAAATGTAGCGCTTGTTCCCCCACCATATTTCGTCATCATAGCGACTTCTGCCCAAGTATATGCAATAGACTCCATAGAATCGCTTATTGACGACCCAAAACAGCTAATGGGCATTCCTCTTTCATTGCCAAAGTTAGTCCAAATAGGAGTGGAAAGGCTATACCATCCTTTTTTGAAATTCTCTTTAAATCGTGTAGCAAATCCCGGCTTGTTAAGCAGCTTTTCGGCTGTATTGCAAATCTCATCAACTCTTTGATCAACAGTTTGACCGTCAACCAAATAATCTCTTTCCAAAAAGATGCGAGAAAGCTCTGTTAACCATCTGTAGTCTGACATTAGAATAAATCCTCCGCTGTGCATGATTTAGAAAACTTGCTGTAGGTCACGGGTTTTTTATGGAAGAAATCAGTATTAACTTCTGCATGTATTTCATCTTCAAACCATTTTAGTTCTGTGATAGCAGAAGGGTCTGGGTTGAACACCTTATGGCCACCAATCATTTCAAGACTTTCGTTGAATCTGTGCTTAATATATTCTTTAATAACTGATTTTTTGATGAATGGTAATTCCCCAGCCTCAAAAATCCAATCAATAATTTTCTCTTCTGCTTCATATGCTTTTTTACAAGCATGATAAAGCTTCTCGTAAAATTCTTCATTAAACCATTCTGGAAATTCTTTTTGTATCTGTTTAACAATGTAAACACCCAACAAAGCGTGTAGAATTTCTTCTTTTTGTGTCGCTTGAACAACATTGTCAATATCTTTCAAACAATTCATATATTTGTTAAATGATTTAATAATAATAAATTGTGAAAATAGGCTTACATTTTCAATAAATATGGAAAACAAAGTAATTGTTAATGTATAGTTTTCGTTGCTATTATCAGAAGCGCTATTTAGGTATTTTGTTAGATAGTCAACTCTTCCTTGAATTGCTGGATTTTGAAGTAATTGATCAAATTCATTGTTCATTCCAAGGATTTCTAGTAGATGTGAATAGGCATCGCTATGTCTTACTTCTGACTCCCCAAATGTAACTCCAACTTGATCAAATTCAGCTTTTGGAAACCTTTCTCCAAGCTTGGTCCAGAATTTTTTCACGGATATTTCAATTTGGGAAATTGCAAGCATTGCATTCTTAAGAATACTCTTTTCAACATTATTCAATTTGACATTAAAATCTTGGATATCACCAATAAAATTCCACTCACTTACAAGCCAATAGCTGTGATTTATTGCGTTTTTATATTCAGAAACTTCCGGGTATTCAAATGGTTTGAATGCAATTCTTTTCTCAAAAATATTTCTTTTTTCAGACATACGAGCCGCCTCATTTAAATAGTTGGGAAGTTATTTATAACTTGGTTTGTAATTTCATTCAATAGAATTTACTTTTCAATTTTTGTAAAACCTTTTTCCATTACCAAATCCAAAGTGTCACAACCATTCAAATAATCAATTAAATCATGATCATGAGTTGTTATAAAAACCTTTTTTTCTTTATTCAATTCACAAATCATGTTGTAAATACCGCTGACCCCTTGTGAATCGACATTCGAAGTAACTTCATCAAGGAATACAACATTAGGAGTTTTACCAGAATTCAATGACATAACATGAGCAAAAGCTTGGCTAACAGCTAAATTAATTCTTCGTCTTTGACCATTACTCATAGTTTCGTAGTTATAAACCTTATTGTCTGTTGGGAACTTTTCTATAGTTTCTTCGAACTCATTATTAAACTTAAGACTAATTTTGTTTTCTATTAAGAATTGCATCCAATAATCTATATTGGCATTGAGTGCTGGCACTATTTCATCTATGACATACTTTCTGATACCGGAGTCTCCAAATGCAGCAATCCAATAATCAAAGTATTTTGTTTTTTCAGATAATAAATTATATTCTTTTTCTTTTTCTTCCTTGTTAGAGTTAATCTGTTCTAAATTTTCTTCTGATACTTGGATAAGGCTTCCATATGGACTTCCCATGGAAGCCTCTTTAATCTTATCTCCAATTTGGGATTTGATAATCTCAATCTTTTGATCAATAGCTTTAACTTTGAGATTTTCTTCTGGTTTTTTTATTTTTAATAGTTCGTTCAAGTCCTTAGAAAAACCTGATTTTTCCTGATTGCACTTTCTTATACTTTCTTTAATAGAAGAAATTTTTTGCGTACAAGCTTTGTAGTTCTGATCAATTTTATCTAACTTTTCTTTTTCAACAGCCAAACCATTTGTTTTTTGGTCTTTTTCTGACAAATAAGATTCAAGTTCATTTTTGTAATTTTGCAATACAAGAGCATGAGAATCTTTGTTAACTACAGAAAGACAATGAGAGCATTGAACACCGTCTTCTAAATTTTCTATCTTAGATATATTCAAATTTGTCCGATTAACATTAGAATCAATTTCTTTTATTACTGATCTAATATCAATACAGATAGATGACTGAGAATCAAAAGCTGTTTTGAATTTATTACCAAGTTCTACAAATGTTGTTTCATTTTTTTCCAAAGTATGCAAAGAGTCTTCTGTGTCTACTATTTTTTTCTCTGTTATAGCTATTTTTTCCAAGACTTGGTTATATTTTTTTTGTTCAGAGTCATCTTCTATCGCTTTTATTTTTTCGGCAGACAATATCTCTAAAGCCTGTTTAAGTTTGCTAAACTCTGTTTTTTTGCTTTCTTTCCAATCTTCCTGTGATTTTTTTAATCTTGCTAAGTTAGATTCTTCATCTGAATAACTTTTTTCAAGAAAAGAAACTTCTTTTTCTAAATTTTTGATAGTTTCTTTGTGAACTTTTTGCAAAGACTTAGCATTTTCATGGTATTTTCTGTATTTTTCTAAAGACAATAAATTTTCAACTATTTCCCTTTTATCTGCTGCATCACATTCAAGAAAGGAACTGTTGGAGTCATCGGTAAAGATGGATACATTGATGAATGTTTCATAGGACATTCCAATGATATCTTCTATCAATGCTTGTGTTGCAGGCATGCCTCCAAGCGTTATTTCTGTGGTTTCATCCCATTTATTCTCAGCGCTTTTCCAAAGCCTTAGACTGTCAGGCTTTCTGCTTCTTTGCAGCTTATAGTCATCCCAACACACTTCAACCTTAAGCTTTTTGCCTATTGTTTGATTGATAATATCTTTGTGATTAATTTTATTAGGCTTTCTAATAGTCTTTCCGTAAATACCATATACAAGTATTGCTGGTATAGATGATTTTCCAGCACCATTGCTGGAATGTTTTTCTGTTATTAATGTATTCTCAACGGTATCAAGATTCTTGCCACGAATCAGAACAATGTTGTTATAATCTGAAAAATCAACAACGACACCTTCAGGCCCAAAGCACATGAAGTTTTCAGCATATATTTTTTTGAAATTTATATTTTTCATTTCATCCTACCTCTTGATTTTGATACTGAATAATGTCCATTCCGATCTTTACAAGCAACTCTTCCTCTAGTTTGTTTGGATTAACTTGCAGGACATATTTTTCTACAAGTTTGTTTTCATCAGACAGAATGCTTTTTGCATCATTCAAAACATGTTCTTCAAGTTTTTTTGCGTTCTGCCTTATTTGAACAGAAGCAAGATTTAAATTCTCTATCTTTTTTTCTATTTCTTTTTTTGTTTTATTATCAAGAGTTTCATCTGAAATAATTGTAACAAAAGATTGGTTTAACAATTCTTTATCATAATTATCAATCTGATCTTCTCTGATGTAGAAATGTTTTGGACTAAAATTATTTTCTATGTATTTCATCTTATTTGTTTGTGTATCTAACAAAACAATATGTTTTGACTCATGAGCTTCACCAAAAGATAATTGTAATGGGCTTCCAATATATTCAATATTTTTAGAAAGCTTCTGTGCGCTGTGATAATGACCTAAAAACACATGGATGTAGTCAGTAAACAATTTTCTGTCTACTTTGGTCATGTCTCCGTCATGTTCAATTACTACATCTGAAACCGATCCAGATGAATTAAGCTTTGAACCATCAATTGCAATATGTGCCAAAAGGTAACTAGATGTTATTTCATTAGTTGGTAATTTTTCTAATTCCTTAATGGGATCATGTGTATACGGTATGAAATGCCAGCTTGATCCTGCGATGTCTATGTATTTTGTCTCACAAACAGTTTCAAAATTATTCAATGCTCCGAATGGATAAATGCTGTTTACATTCCAATTATTAGAAAACCACATATCGTGATTTCCAAGCAGTAAATATGTCTTGAAATTAAAATGCTGATATTTTTCTAGTATCTTGAAGACTTCTGTGAAGGTTAATGAATCAATTTTTTGTCGCTCATGCAACAAATCACCACCAAACAATACTGCGTCTACATTGTTTTCAACTGCCTGTTCAAAACACCAATTCAAGCACTTGAGACAATCGTTAAGTCGATTGTGGCTCTTTTTATGTGGATGGACATGAATGTCGGAGAACAAAAGTATTTTTGCCATGAAGGCATTGTAACAATTTTCTGATTGAATTCAAATCCAATTACTTGTTAGTGCTTTTGGTTTGTGGGAATTTTTCTTTGAGATATTCTGCTAAGTCCGCCCAAACCTCGTAAACATCCATTTTGGTTTTCGGTGCTGCTCCTCCGGGTAATCCTGCCCCCATGTCAGGAGGAGGCCCTCCTCCCATGTCTGGTGGTCCTCCAAGGGGTGGTCCTCCCGGTGGAGCTCCTCCAGCATCTGGTGGCGGTGGAGGGGCATCTTCTTCATTGAAAATGTACTGGATATATTCCTTAAAACTTTTCATCACTACTATTTATTGCAAATCCAACCAAATTTGATTTATAAAGAATAAATATAATATGATTAACTTTGAGCAATGGAGAGATTTGAACGAGGATGTTGAAAATCCAGTTCCTCAACCTAGACCAGCACCTATACCTTCTTCTACAACTCCAGAGAAACCGGCTATTAAGGCAAAGCCTTGGAAAGCTGGAAAGGGCGAGATTGTGAATTTTTGGAAGGGAGTGCAGACCAACATGCCTTTTGCTCTCAAACCAATCCCATACGATCATAAGGGATCAACAATTCAAGAAGATGGCTTGCGTATTACGGGCTCAAAAGAATTTATTCAAAGCGTTTTGTCGAGATTGAAAGATTTCATGATCTATGAAAACCCAGAAACCAAACTCATGGTATCATATAGACAATCACCTAAAAGCTTGGTTACCGGAAATAGAAATAGCTACACATTTTACTTCCAAGTAAAACAAAGAGGCAAAAATTGACATTTTATTTGTGGGTTTTCTTTTTCTTATGCTTTTTTACTAATACACCGTCTAAAATATTTTGCGATTTATTGATTGAGCCGTCTAGTTTTTTGCCTAAATCATTTTGTCTTTCAGTAATTCTTTCTGCCTTTTTTTCCAGACTGTTGAAAATTCGGACAACATTATCTAATTCTTCATACATGTCTATACCCCTTAATTAGGTAAACTATTTAGACACAATAAATTAAATATAATTGTACATTTGGTTTTATATTTTTAATAATTAAAATTTGAAAGATATTTTATATCTTCTGTCATATCTCATGTTAAATATAAATAATTTGACATCCATTTAGAACATACATTTTTTATTATTTCAAAGCTACTGCATGTACTATTGTAATCTATTAAAATTGCATAATCACATATTCTTTTATGATGTTCGCACCACCATGGCAATAAATATTCCTCATTATAAAAATGACTAATTATTGTTAGACTCATATCTGGCCCTTGCATTTTTTTAGGTTTGTAATTATTATAGGTTTTTTCATCAGGACAAAAACATGCATGCATTCACGGACGAACAAAAAAATCTCATTGATTTTGTTGTGAAGGAACACAAACATCAGCCATATTTGACACTTGGTGGTGTTGCAGGCTCTGGTAAGTCTACCTGTCTTGCTCATTTACATAATAAATTCCCTAATTTTAAAGTTTGTGCTTACACAGGCAAGGCAGCAAATGTTCTTCGTAAGAAAGGTATATCAGATGCTTCTACTATACACTCAACAATATATGAATATTACGATAATGAAGGAGAACTAGAATTTAGAAAAAAGTTCAAACATGAAATAGATTTTTCGGGATTGTTTGTTGATGAAGCAAGTATGGTTAGTGAAGATATTTTTGAAGATCTTTTGAGCTTTGGTGTTCCAATAATATTTTTTGGTGATCATGGACAGCTTGAACCTGTTCAGTCTAAATTCAATCTAATGAAACAGCCCCAAATCGCTCTTGAAACAATACATCGTAATGCTAATACAATAGCTAAATTTGCAGACTTTTTAAGAAAAGGCAACGATGCTAAAACTTTCAAAGATTTTGATGACACAGTACAACTGTTGCCTAAAAGACTTGTCAAAACTGAAGATTTTACCAAAACAGATCAGGTAATTTGTGCTTTCAACAAAACAAGGAATCTGATTAATCGAAAAGTTAGAGAGTTTCTTGGTTACGAAAAAATAGTTGTAAAGAATGAAAAGATTATATGCTTGAAAAACAATAAGAAACTTGGTATATTCAATGGAATGCAAGGAACAGTATTAAATACAGCAAGAAATATAATTACATTCAAAGATGATTCAAATAATGTTATTTCAGTTAAAGCTTTTACGCCTCAGTTTGGCGTAGATAAACTGCATGAGTCTGCAAGTCATGAAAAAGAAAAAGCATATTTTGACTACAGTTATTGCATAACTTGCCATAAAGCTCAAGGTGATGAATGGAATAAAATCATAGTCATAGAGGAAAAGTGTGATCTATGGGATCACAAAAGATGGGCCTACACCGCAGCATCAAGAGCCAGAACCAACATTATATGGGCAGTTTAAGGAAAATATGAGTACTAAAATTATTGTTAACAATGATATAAGCGTTTTAACTTCTAATAACAACGAACTGCTTAAATTTTTATTTGATAATCTAAGATTTAGAGATAGATCGTATTTTCACAATGCCAGATATAGACAAAAATTGTGGGATGGGTACACTAACTTTTTTAATCAAACTAATGGCAAGTTTTTGACCGGCATACTTCCAGAAGTATATGGTGCCTGCAAACATTTCAATGAAAAGGTCGAATTTGTAGATAATAGAACCAAATGTGATTTTGCGATAAATAAAATTACTCCTGACTTTATGAATCAATGGCTACCAAAAGGAATGAATCCAATTATTTTGGAAGATTATCAATGCGAATTGGCTAATCAAGCTATTAAAAATAAGCGGGGAATAATATTTGCACCTACTAGTGCTGGCAAATCTTTGATTATGCTTTCCATTTTAAAGTCGCTGCCTCCTGATACAAAAACACTTATTCTTCAAAACAGAAAAACATTGGCAGCGCAAAACTATGACGAATATGTCAAATGGGGTTTGCCTAATGTCGGTAGAATATGGCAAGGATATAATGAGCCAAATATAGTTACTGTTGCAACAGTTCAATCTATGGAAAAAGCTATAGAAATATTACCAGAAACACAAGTCCTATTGGTTGATGAAATTCACGACATGATGTCTGCTGCACCCAAAAAGGTATATAGACTTTTGAAAAAGTGCTCTGTACGCATTGCAGTTAGTGCAACTCCATTTAAATACGGGGAAAAAGATAAAATACAAAAATATTATGTAAAAGGATTTTTTGGACCTTTGTTTAAAATTCAATCTACAGAATCAGGTCTTATTACTACAAAGGAACTGCAAGAAAGAGGACGATTATCAAAAAGCAAATGTACATTCTATAAAATAAAGGAACCACAGCTTGATTATGAAATATATATTGATGCAGTAAGTAAAGGGCTTGTTGAGAACACATTATTTCATCAAAAAGTAGTATCGTTAACTATGGATATGAAAGGAAGAACCCTTATATTAGTAGAAAGACTTGCTCATGGAGATACTTTAAAACAGTTGATACCACATGCTTTGTGGGTTCAAGGCAAGGATGATAATGAAACAAGACAAGAAGTTATCAATAAATTGCAAAAGTCCAAGAATTGTATTGCAATTGCTACTCAGGGTATATTTAACACAGGTATCAATGTGTTTGTTCATAATCTAGTCAACGCAGCAGGCGGTCAAGCAGACCACCTTATTATTCAAAGAATGGGTCGTGGATTAAGAACGGCTAAAGATAAAGATGGTTTAAATTATATCGATTTTATATTTGATATCAACCCTTATCTTCACAAACATAGCATGAAAAGAATAAAAATTTTAAAAGAACAAGGACATGAGATACAAATATTAGATTGTTAATCATAAGTTAAAACAGTTACAAGCTCTGCTAGTGTACCATTGCCTGTTTCGATCATTTTCAATACTTCTTGTTTTGTGAAATCGGAAAGACCTTCAAACATTTTCCAATTCATGATTTTTGCTTTCAAAATTTCCAAGTTATATTCTTTCATGCGTTTTTGATTTAGTTCTTTATTATCTTTAACTTTTATTGGATGTATTTGTATCAAAAGAGCATCTTTAACATTGTTAAATGTTTTTCTTGTTTCTGACTCTATCCAAATTTTAAAATTTGCAAAAGTATTCATGTCTTATTTATACATAATATATGCAAGAAAATAAGACATTTATGGAATGGCTAGGTGTTCCAGCAGAACAAATGTATGGATTTGTTGGAAAATACGATAAAAGCCCAGAAAAAAAGGTAGATTCATATTCTGAAGAGCCATTAGAACCTTTGAAAGTATCTCTAGTTTTAGATGAACTAGGATGGTTTGGGCCTATTAATAATAAAAAACCTAAAAGATTATTTGAAAATGTCATGAGCTATGGAGATTTAGCAGATAAAATGCAGGTTGTGGTTTCTCCATACGGATCACTAAAAATTATCTTAAGAAAAGTTGCAACCACATTAGAAGGCAATTATATGCCTCTTTGTTACTCAATATATCCTCTTATTAATGATTATAACCATAATGGTGTTACTGATGATCGTATTGAAAACATAATTGCAAATAAGATAGCCGACAAGCTTCAAGAAATGGATAAAAGAATGATGCTTAGTGGTCAAAAAGGATTTGAAGGGACTAGAGAACTCGTTCTTGAAATGGGACAACATGTAAGGGCAAACCATCCAAGATGTATGCATTTTGAAGGTGTAATACAAAGTGCAGAAAATGATTTTACTATTTACTTACAGTACAATGGACAAGGTGTTGAAGCACCATCTGCTAAAAGAGTAGAACAATTTGATATACATGTAAATTATGATAAAAATACAGGACTTATTCGTTGTTGGGGAAATGAAATATCCAGCCCAACCAGACAGCACTTATGGCAAATTCAACCAAGTGAATGGGATGAATATTTCTCACCTAAGCAAAAAAATAATGAAATAGTAGAGTGTATTATGAATGCTCTATACACATACTAATTTTCAAAATCAAAGTATTTTTTGTAAATCGAATGTATTTCTGATAGGTCAAAGTCTTTCAAATTTTCAGTATTTGATAAATCTATTATGTCTATTTTTATTTGTTCAGGGAGCCGTTTTACCCACAAAGAACAAACAACATATAAAGGACTGATTTTTTTCAAAATAACAAATCTTAAGATGTTTGGAGATTCTTTTATATAGTTTTCTATTGAAACATCATCTTTTAATAGGTCTTTGATTGTTTTGAGCGTTAATTCAAATTCACTAATCACATTTGACTTTATATAGGCATAAGCAACTTTTGTGGTTTGTCGTTTTTCTTTTACTAATTTTTTCCAAACCGCCCATCTTGCCTTGGATTTATCACCATGAAGCAAAGAGGGATCAACTAAAATTCTTTTTCCTTCTTTTTGCAATTTATGTACAATCTCAAGTTGTGCTCTTATAAAAAGAACAAACTGAAATCCTGCTAAGGTATCTTTATTTTCTTTTACGAATTTAAGCATATGTTTAAAAACAATGCTTTTTCTAAAATCACCTTTTCTTGCAATTCGTGGGTGACAATAATTTGGAAGGATTTTTCTTGTTAGTTCAAACCATTGGCAGGATAATTGGTATGCCAAGGTTTCATCTTGATTTAGTCCAAGTTCAAGAGCCATGTGAGGATCGTATTTCATATTTTTTATTTTACTCTTTACAAAATGTTTCACAATAGACTATAATTGATTTGTGATTCGAGTAGGGTGAAGTGTCAACCCTAAAGATGATCACTTTAAAAGTTGAAGTGATTAAATTTGTTAAAAATTATTTTCATTTTACTTTTAAGGTAAAAACCTGTCGGGGCGGTACTCCCTGCCAAGCCCATTAGGTAATACGGGAACCTAATGTCCGACTTCAAGACAAGGTGAGCCTGTGCTTCGCCAAAAACGGCAGGCAGTAATTAGTCTAACTAATTACAGGAGTGCAGGTTAAGCGTCTTAAAATCGACACATTAAACCAAGACTACGGATATAAATTTTTATATCCGTAGCAAAAAGGTTTAAGTTGGTGTGAGAAAACTTATTTTTAAGTTTTTTTCTTCACACCTCCTTAAGCCTGCCCCCCGCTTTTTATATTCATTAATAAAGCAGTAATTTTTTTTGTTTAATTGTGTAAATTCGAATTCTGTGTATTGTTCACTCATTCGTACTTTTGGGAATTTTTATGATCGATTTGCAATCTCTTTGTGCTGAACTTTTGGAAATAGTTTCCAAAGAGTCTTTTTTGTTTTTGGATTGGTCTCCTAACGATCCAGACTCAACTACCTTGGTTAATTTGGCCTTAAAAATTCGATTACAGAGTACTTCTGGGTACAGTCGTACTCTTGACCTGAATTCCGAAAATTCGTTTTCTATACTGCGTTTAATTGAATCCGTGCTTTCTTCAAAAAAGGTTTTTATAATTGGCTATAATTTTAAATCTATTTTTTCTTATTATCGTCGTGTTTGTCATCATGAGTTTGTCTTGAGTAACTTTGTTGATTTGTATTGGTTTGAATCTTACCGTTCATTAGAGTCCAGCAAAGGAAATTTGTCTTCTAGTATTGCCAATTTTAAGTCCCTTATAAAAAATGATATAGTTTATCGTATTTTTGCTAATTATTATCGTGACTTAATAGGAAAAGTAATTCCTGCTATAGAATCTTTTCAAATACTAAACGATGATAGTTGCACGGTTGTTTATAGTAATTATCACATTGAAGGGCAAGAGAATGGGCGTTTGTCTTGTTCTTGCGACAAGAAGAATGTGTTCAATCCGCATTCTTTAGGGGAAGAGAAAAAAAATCTTTTGTTTTATAATCAGATATACAGATATTTCATGCAATTTGATTACAGGAATATGGAAGTTTCTGTTCTTGCTTGTTTGGCTGACGACCCCGTTCTTTTAGAGATAGTGCAGTCTCCTGACAATAATGTTTATTCAAAGCTTTTTGAACGAATTACTGGTTTGAAAAATCATGAGGACGCTAAAAATTTAGGTAAAAAAATATTTCTTCCGCTTATATATGGTCAGACCAAGAATGGTCTAGCAAAATCTCTAGATATATCAATTGATCAGGCAGAAATATACTACAATTCTGCAAGCAAGGTTTTTAGAAAAAGTTTTGAGTTTGTTGAAACCGCCCAAAGCGATGCTTCAGCTAACGGATATCTTGAAGATTGTTTTCAACGCAAGCGTTATTTCATAGACGGAGAATCATATAAAGCTAGAAATTTTATTATACAATCTCCTTCGGCTTTAATTTGCTTGGAATCCCTGTTAAAATTGTATCGAGAAGCTAAAGAAAATTTTGCCATAGCTTTCCATGTGCATGACGGTTATTTTTTAGCAATTAAAAAAGACAATATCGAAGAATCTTTTTATGTGGCTAAAAAAATACTGGAAAGCAAGTTGAGCTTGATGCCAAATTTGCAGTTAAAGGTTAGTGCAAGTTTGGGAAAAACTTTAGACAAAATGATATTGCTAGAAAAAAGAAAAGAAGGTGTAATTTGAGTTCTATATATCTAAATTTTCCTATTACTTCTGAAGAGTATAAAAATCTAGAAAAGAAATTTGGCCAGCTGTGTTACTATGCAGCTTGGCAGTTGACCCGCAAGAATTCAAATAATAATCATCAATGTGATCTGGATGATTTTCAACAAGAACTTATGCTGGCTGTTTTGAGGGCTGGTTCCTATTATAAAAGACAAGTTTATATTGATACTAGTCTTTCTAGTTTGTCTGATAAAAAATTAGATAAAGTTGCAGATGTTATATTAAATGAATTGTTTGATTTGTGGAAGAACAGAACTCGTCATGGTGCTAATCGTCAAAAGTTTGGTGATTACCAAGAGAAAATTTTGGATAATTTGTGTGAGGGTTATTTACAGCCTTCCGATATGCCTGATAAAAGCAGGTCGTTGATTTTTGATACGAAGTTTTTTACTTACTGTAAGCAAATAGTCTGGAATGCTCAAAGGAATCTTGGTAAAAAGATTACACGGGAAAAACCGATTCGTAGCGGCCAAGTAAGTTTGTCTGATCATGATTATCTTGTTTATGGGTGAATATGAGTGATTTAAGTGAATCAGAAAAACAAACTCTTAATTCACTTATCGCAAGTGCTCCTAAACCATCTAAATTTAAATGGGACGATAACTTCCAAAGAAGGATTTTAGGATTAATTCTTACAGATAGTTTTTTTCTAGTTCAAAGCAAATCTTTAATTCAACCAGAATATTTTACAAATGAAGCACATGTTCAGATTTGTGGGACAATTTACGAATATCATGAAAAATATAAATCCATGCCAGAGAAATTTGTTGTAAAACAAATTTTACTGGAAAAAATAAAGGGAAAGCAAGATTCTGTAATACTTTATTATCAAAATGAATTAGAAAATATATATGAAGCATTTGTTCCGTCAACATCTTCAAGAGAAATTCTTCTTGATAAAATTTTAATATTTGCAAAGACTCAGGCTTTGCGGATTGCAATGGATGTGTCTCAAAAAGATTTGAAAAAAGATCCAGAAAGTGAAGAGGTTTGGACCAAGATATATGAGCGTTTTCGAGACGCTATGAATGTTAATAAAAACTTTGAAATAGGTTTTGAATACTTCAAGAATATTGAGATGTTCTTTGCTGACCTTGGCAAAGACACTTGTGTTGAAGATACATTTACAAGTGGTTTTTCAAAGATCGATACAGCTTTGGCAGGAGGTGGTTGCAAACGAGGGGAAATATTTGCATGGATTGGTATGCCCGGAAAGGGTAAATCTCTTAGCCTTGTAAAAGCTGCGGTGGACAATGTGAAGCGTGGCAAAAAGGTTATGTATCTGTCTGTAGAAATGGATTGCTATAGCATTGCCAAGAGATTTACAAGTCAATTTACTTTCTTGCCTCATGTGAATCTGTTGAAGCATCGTGAAGAGATTGTCAATTTGCTGTCTATGGAAACTAGAAATTATACCGATAAAAACAGGTTTCTGATTAAACAATTCCCATCAGGGCAAATAGATGTCAACGATATTGTTGCTTATTTGAATCAGCTAGAGTTGTATGGGTTTAGACCAGATTTATTGATTGTAGACTATCCCGGTGAAATGAAAGATGCACCGGGAATTGCTGCATGGGAAAGCAAATATAGGATAATGCGAGACCTTCGTGGTTTAGCAATTCAAAATAAAATGTGCGTATTTACAGCAATGCAGCCTAACAAGAATGCTGCAAGTCTTGCTGAGTCTGAATTTATTGATGAAGGAACAATTGGTGGTAGTTTTGATCAATTCAAGCCTCTTGATGGTTTGTGGTCAATAAATCAGACAAATGATGAAACTACTGCTGGATTTGGAAGGATATTTGTGGTAAAACACAGAAACGGAAAAAGCAGGTTTAGTTTTACTGTAAAATACAACAAAGAGAACTTGGATATTGCTGAATGCTCTGAAGGGTTGTATCGTGTAGGAATGCATAATTATCAGCAAACCAAGTCTGGAGAAGTGAATTTAGACGGTGCTGTTGAGAACAAGAACTACGAACCCAAGAACGAAGCAGAGGAAATAGACTATGCCGAATGAATCATTCAGAATTGGTGAACAAACATTTGAAATTGACTCTGATAACTTGAGGTTTTCAGATGCTACATTGAATACTTTTTTTGAAAGAATATCGGGTATAACCGATTATGTTGGCGCAGCTTTGGCTGAGTCAACAAGACAACATTCTCTTTTGGAAGCGAAGTACAAACAAGATTACATTTCTAAATTCAAAAATTTCAAAGAAGATGGAAAAAGTGACAAGACTTCCGAACTTTATGCAGAAGGTGATCCTGATGTAGCCTTGGTTAAAGAAGCTGTTATAAATGCAAAATATATTAAGGATCGCCTATATGCTCATCTAAATGCTTTAAACAATGCAAGAGATGATGCACATAATAGAGGACATATGTTGCGTAAAGAAATGGACAAGCTTGACATGGACATAAAGATGGGTGTTATTGGGCTTTGAAAAGGATTTAAAAATGGCGATCAAAAGAAAAACTGTCAGAGAAGATGGAAAGATATTTTGGGCGTATAAGCATAAGAATGGAACTAAAAAGGAAGTTTGGCTTTCTCCTAAAGTTTTTGAAAGATGGGACCAAGTAAGAAAAAATTATGTTAATAACAAATATAAAAAATATTTAGAGCAACAAAATAAGCTGCCAGCCGAAGAGAGAAATTATCGAGGCAAATGCGATCCTCAAACTGGATTATACTTTATTCGAGTTTCTACATGTGGTAAACCTGTATTTGGCTCTAAAGAAGAGCTTGAAAAATATATTAATCAAAATAAAAAAACTAAATCTAGGTATTATTATCGATGTGCTAAGTTGCCTGCTCCAACATTTTGCGTTGGTGACCCCCATCCACAGACTCCAAATTTGTTCGTCAAAAGAATTTTTGGACATAAAATTTACTGGGGAACTAAAAAAGAAGCCGATAAGAATATAGAAAATAGAAACAATTCTTATAAGAAATACAAAAATAAAAATAAAGATTCAATTAAGGATAGAAATAAGCAGGCTAGAAATATTGTGATGGAAAATCTAAAGAATAACCCTCATTTAAAAAGAAGACGAAGCGACATTGATCCTATTTTGGGAAGATTTTTTTGGGGCTACAGTTGTCGTGGAAA
>Ga0209500_10000627_pt1 | contig 29622 bp, 42 predicted proteins | sample S_140212_EF_Meta_FD_187323 | JGI IMG/M metagenome (GOLD analysis project Ga0209500, IMG submission 187323) | Freshwater microbial communities from Lake Simoncouche, Canada to study carbon cycling - S_140212_EF_MetaG (SPAdes) (version 2) | ecosystem: Environmental > Aquatic > Freshwater > Lake ...
GAGGTCGCACATTTAAGGGTAGTTGGGTCGTTGCAGATGAAATGCAAAACGCCACCCCTGGACAGATTAAGATGCTCCTAACGCGACTCGGTGAAGGTTCTAAAATAGTAGTAACAGGTGATACACGTCAGGCTGACCGTAGTGATAGTGATAATGGTCTACTAGACTTCAAAGGTCTTGTTGAGCGATACCAACAAAGTAAGTACGTGGCCGGTGTTGAATTTGAACGTAAAGATATAGCTCGTCATCCAGCTGTAAGAGAGATCTTAGATATCTATGGGGAGATTTAATCTAGTTAAATATATGAATGCTTGATTATACAAATATTCGAAGTGTTCATTTAGAAATTAGTACTAGATGTAATGCTGCCTGCCCCGATTGCCCTCGTAATTTTCGAGGGGTGGATGTTATTAACAGCTATCCTTTAACAGATATGCGGTTATCTCATGCTCAAAAAATATTCACAGAACCTTTTCTCAAACAACTTCGTCGCATCTCTATAAATGGAAATTATGGTGATTTTGTAACGGCTCGAGACGGCCTTGCTATCGTAGAATATTTTAAATCAGTAAATCCAGCACTACGTGTAGAAATTAGCACCAATGCTAGTGCTAAACCACATATATGGGCACAATTAGGAAAACTTAAAACAAAAGTGTATTTTAGATTAGATGGCCTTAAAGACACACATCACCTTTATAGACAAAATACAGATTTTGATCTGATAATCAATAATGCCAAAGAATTTATCGCAGCGGGCGGCATTGCTATATGGGCAATGATTCCATTTAAACATAATCGCCATCAAATTGAACAGTGCAGGAAAATGTCAGAAGAACTGGGATTTTATAAATTCTTGTTACAAGATTCCGGACGTGACACCATGCCAGTGTTTGATAAAAATAAAAATTTTACTCATGCGATTGGTGATTATCAGGGATCTATAGAGTTTGAACAATTATATAAAGAATATAAACTCATATATGATCCTGTGGCTACATTAAAAAGTATAAATGTTGTCGACAAAACTGTCCAATGTCAGGCTAAGAAAAACGGTGAGATTTACATATCAGCTACCGGCGACGTATATCCATGTTGTTGGCTAGGGTTTTACCCGCATACTAAACCTACAGACATTAGAAATTTTCAATTAGTACCATTAGTGTCTGAAAATAATGCTTTAGAATATGGAATTGAAGAGTCAATTAAATGGTTCAATGAAGTTGAACAAACTTGGAATAAAGAATCTGTTAGTGCAGGTAAATTATATACTTGTAATCAATATTGTGGCAAATAATTAATTAGAAAAATAATCATGGACTTCTGGCCAAAATCTAGTAGAGATTATTAACCTAAGATCACTGTTGGAATTTTCTGCTCGATGAGGGACACTGACATTCACCCAAGCTGGATTAATTGTAGCCAACCTATCAATTTCGGTGCTAGTTTCAGGTTTAAATCCTCGAGCAGTCTTATATCCCTTCGCTGTTTGATCATCACCAGAATACGCATCTTCGTCATATTCTTTTACATCATACCACACAGTGTGGCTATGCTCACAGTTGATCAATGGTATGTTTAAAGCATAGCATCTAGTCTGCCAATCTTCACTATCTACGTGAATTGGACTATCTTTGATTCGTTGATCACCACAAGTTCCAATAAACACACTCTTAGCCCACCGATCATACAATCCGAGACTTTTGAGATATTCTGTATATGCTGGCGCTTCGGCACGTAGGATATCTTGATCAGCGTAGGTAAAAGTAAATCCACGATCACCAAATACATTGGGATAATGTTTATAAAATACATCCATACATTCTTTCTTAATCTGATCAATATTTGGAACATTGATAGTTTTATATAACCAGGTAGGTTTAGAGATAGTATTTGTCATTAGGTATGCTCGGGGTCTTAATAGTAACTACTTGGGTTTCTTCAAGGTATTCAATTTGACTATTATCGCCAGGTTCCAATACACAGATTTCCCCGGCACTAAATATCTCGCCATTACATAATTGTCGCCCACTAATTATCAATGTAATTTCATAAGTCAATTTATGGGTGTGGCTGGCCGTTTGACTACGAGGATTCTTTTGATAAGTTACCTCGAACTCTTTGGTACGGTGTACAGCACCATCAAAGTCGCCAATGAACCAACCTCGTGCGCCACTATCACTTAACTTGTAACGTTGCATTTAATTCGTTCACCGTCTGTTCGATGTATTCTCCAAACCCTTCGTGATAATGTGCGAATAGATTATCGAAGGTTTTTTCTGTACGAAAACTATTCTTAACAACTTTTTCGTTAGTGAGATCTAATACTACACTGTTTTTGATATATCTATCACGCCATCCACGTACAATAGTCAGCTCTTCATCATAGATAATATTGTCTGGATTATTCATATATCCTGGCTGTGCTGTTAGTTTGGGATTCTTTGGACGTGCTCTATAATTAGCAATAAGATAAATGTTTAACTTAGGCAATTTGACTTAACTCCACTAATGTTGCTGAAAGATTAATCTCTGCATCTGCACAACTTACATGATTTACGAGACCTTTGCGAATAACTAGGATAGCTTCGTCTTGGCCTTCTGGTGTTTTACTCCACATATCAAGATTGTCATACATCCAACGGAATATCTCATCCATCTCCTCTGGACGGGCCTGTGCCGCTAATAATGTTCTTGCTTCACGTATCTTACCCGCTTTGAACAAGTCTACCATGGCAAGTTTATAATCTGCTGTGCCTGTACCTGTTTCGCTTGGACGTTTAAGTTTAAGATCTACGGTATTCATTTGTAGTAGGTTTAAACATTTGCGTAAGTCTGGATACGTTGCCTTGACATAACTGTCTAAGGTATCAATATCAAATTCGACACCTTCTGTAACTAGGATTGTTGCGGCTCTAGCAGTAAACTCTGTGTGGTCAACTTTCTCAATATGAAAACCTTGACAACGACTGTGTAGTGCTGGGATGATCTTATGTGGATAATTACATGTCATGATAAAACGTGCTGTCTGACTATATTCTTCCATAACTCCACGCAATGCCGCTTGTGCGTTTGGTGATAGATAATCAGCTTCATCTAATAGGACAATCTTAAATTGCCCAAATGGCATAGTGCTGACAAAGTTTACCACACTATCTCTGATATCATCAACACTGTTGGTGCGTGATGCATTGATTTCTAATACATCATATTCATCAATGTTCAGAGCATTAATTAAGATCTTAGCTAATGTTGTTTTACCAATACCTGCCGCACCACTGAATAGCAAATGTGGAATACTTCCTGCCTTGATCCATTGTTTGACTTGGTCACGTTGTGCTTCATCTCGAAATACATATCCTTCAATATCTCGTGGACGATATTGTTCTACCCAAAGTTGTTTCATTGATCACCTTTGCTTTGATATTCTGCTACTAAAATTGGTTTAATAATGTCTGAAAGACGATCGGCTAGTCGACGACATTCAACACTAAGTTTACCTGTGCCTAGCTCTTGTTCAATAGTTCTTGCTATATTATGCAAATCAATTACTGCTTGATCTAAATTAGTCATTCCCTATCCTTACCGATATTATATAGTACTAGTATAACAAATACTGCAAGAACAGTCAATGCTAATATCATCATTTTCTTTTTAATATCTCCATTAATCTTTCTTTTTCCCATTCAGCTTCTTGCTGTGGAAAATTTGGGCAGGCTTTATATTCATCTTCTATGAAGCATTTTAATATATAGAGGTCGTGTTTATAAGTGCATTGGGTAAATCCGTCAGACCGCGGATCACTAGACATTCTGGATAGTTTTTTGATTGTGCTTATTACTTCGTGGGGAACGTATTTTACTTCGTCGTCCAATTATAAACCGCGTCCAATTGTTTCATCTTGCATAGGATCATCACTGACCATTAAGATATCTTTGTTATCGACTCTGCGAATAGTCTTTTCGCTTTCTTGATCTTCAATTTCTAATCCGCGAGTCCATCTACCGTGACTTACTAAAACATATTGTCCAACTTGGACATCTTGTTGACGTGGACCAACGGCATAAACACGGGCCCAACGTGCATGGATACCTTCTAATTTACGATCACCTGTGGGAATAATAATACCACCGTAACTAATTTTTTGATCAAAATTCATATCAGTTACAATAACGTGATCATTGAGAGCTCTAATTGACTTAATTTTATTTGGATCGTATGCTGACATTGTTTTCCTTAGATACGTGTTATACCATCAGTTGCGTTGCGCGAACTTGCTGGCTCTAATAGTTCTTGTGTCACTTCTGTTTGTTCTGCTACTGATTCAGCAAAACTACCGCGTGGTTTAACATATTCAGGAGTTGCTGACGACGGTGTGACTGGGACATCTTCTGCTATTGGGGTAACTAAATTGGACATTTCTGTTTGTTCTACAGCAAGAGTATCTGCGTCTGCTAGCCCAATTGGGATATCGTGAGGAACAGAGGTATTTAATTTATGATATTCTTGCATAACTTGAGATCTAGTTTTTACTACTTTGCCGCCTGCACCGAGCTGGTCACCTCTGGCATTAGTTCTCATATTACCTATAGCAATAGTGCTTTCATTGGCTAGTCTGACCATATCGATATCAACTGCTTCGCCTCTAGCTGATCTATGTGTTTTTGCCATTTCGTATTTCTCCTATTATATGCGTATTTATTTCAGAAATTCGTCGATGTCTAAATTATAGTATAGGCTGTTAATCTTGTGTACCCCAATTAAAAACAATACATAACTAGCTACTGAACTACCCCGCCCAACTCCCCAAACTATGTTGTTCTTTCTTAGTGTATCTATCAAATATTTTAGGTAGCGTAATAAATCAAATAAATTACGTTCTTGATATAAGATTAATTCTTCACCTACTCGCTGTAATTCATGTTCTTCTTTACACAATCCTAATACATAGGCTGCTATGTCTAATTCTTTATGTTCTTTAGGCATGCGCCAATTACGTTGTAATATACTATCAAATTCTTCTACTGTTTGGCTTATACTATGATAGCTGTCTAGTAGATCTAACTCAGCATGTAGGTCTGCTACACTGCGATTATATTCTAGGCTGTCCTCTACTTGGAATAGACTAATATCTAATGCGGGATTTTTATACAACAAATCACATAGTTCATTGCTAGTAGTATATGTCTGCCCGTATTGATCGTATTTCATCGTGATATGTTAATTATATTACCAAAATTCTTACTGACTTTAGACATTTGATCCATCATCCTTTGATTACGGGCCTGGAGTTCCATATCATAGTCCCCTAGCAATAATTGTAATTGCATTACCAAATCGGCATTGCCCATGCGATAACTCATCATCAACCGATTCTGTAATTCGCCGCGTTTTTGTTGTAGTTCATCGTCTGTTAATTTACTCAGATCTGGCGCTAATGGATGCATAAAAGAAAACTCCTTATACTTGATTATACACTAATCTAGCATAAGGAGTCAATGATTTTTGGTTGTATTAAGCTATTTTATACCATTTACCATCAGTAGCATAGTATAGGTATGAGGCCGATGTTCCAGCTGTTAGCTGCACATTGCCGCCTGGCGATACACTAGTACCGACTTGGCCGTATACTGCTAGTGTAGTTGCTACATTTGAACTGATTGAGAATGTTGTTCCATCTACGTTACCGCCTGGTAAGGTTACATTAGCACCAAAACTAATAATAGTACCAGTTGGTGTCAATAGTAATCGACTCTTAGTTGGTAATGCAGTAACAGCAACGTTGGCTGTTGGAGCACTGAATTGGTATCCTGTTTCTCGTCGTCCACCAGCATGTACTACGTTACCAAATACGGTCAAGCCAGTAGCTAATACATTACCAGTTGTGCTAATTTGTCCTGCTGTTAATATAGCAGTACTTACATTTCCAGTGGTATTGATATAGACAGCACCACCACTTGATGTTTGTGTGATATTGCCCACCACTGTGTGGAATTGACCACTGACTACACCAGCTAGTCCAAGCGTGGCATTACCAAATACACTTAGTCCAGTTGCTAATAAATTGCCTGAGGTATTTAAGCTAGTGTAGGTCATTGTATTGTCTAAAGTACTACCATTTAATGCACTTTTTAACACAGCCTTGCTTTGTAGGTCAGTTAATTCATCATATGCGAACGTGAAATTGTTCTTGATGTTGATAAAATTATCACGGAAGCCTTGGCTGTCGTTGTCCTGCCCTGCGATAGGATACGTTCCGTCTATGTTATTTGGGTTAATGCTGCTCATTATGTGAATACTCCAATCTTGGTAAATTTAATATATTTATCTCCTTGCTCTGGAACTACAAAACTATCTCGATTATCGTAGAAGCGAGTTCCATTTTGGTCAAACGTAGTATAAATTGTGCGTATTTGTTGTGGTACTATACTATAGTTTGGTACTGTTTTATTTGATTTAACCACCGGATCAAAGTAGATATTGGTGCCACCATAGGTAAATCCATTACGTACATACACGGTATCGTAATAATCTATTCCTTTAACCAGGGTTAAAGTAACTATATTGTCGGTATCGATATTAATTTGCCACACTGCTGCACGTTGATTGGCCAATCGCCATAGACTACTGTCGGAATCATAGTGATAAGTTATACTATTCACCATGGTTAACGCACCATCATCGGGACTTGTTGGGAACCCAGTAGTGCCATTGGCATAGGCAGTTCCTATGATATATTCATTATGTCCTGGAATATAATTAGCCTGATCCCATTCTTGCCCTGGAGTTATATCTGCTGATGGTATCGCTGTATCAGCATCAGCAGTATCAATATTAAATGCCCATCCAACCTGATCCCATAATACTACTACATTACTCCAACCTTGATTATAATCAACTAAAGTACTTCCTGGCGCAGTATATTCTTGTTGGGCAAATACAATAGTTTGTCCATCTTTGATATTTTTAATACCGTCCAACCCGCCTTGATTTTTAATATCTTGAAGATAATGTTCATTGATATTTTCAAATGCAGTACTTACAGCAAAGTCAACAGTGATGCTATAGGTTAAAGTAGATGAAAGTGCAGGATATCTATCAAAGGTAGTTTCTCTGCTGGTAACAAAAGCGTTAGCAGTAAGATCATAGTTAGTTGAGTAGACGTTGTCAAGTTGATATCTATCGACAGTAAAGTCAATACTGTTAAAATTAAAATTGCGTTGACGTAATCTATAAGCAACGAGATCACTCTCACCTGGTTTAACATAGGCTAATACTACCGCACGCACAAAACCAAGTTGGCGACCATCGGTCTGTCTGCTGGTCATCCAGTCCGGCAACACTCCTTTGTCTTGATAAGAAATACCGCTAACCATAACATTACCCATATTTACAACTGAGTTAGGATATGCAGTGGTATATGCAGAGCCATCTGCGGCATAATATGGATTATCTAACGCATTGATTAAATCTAAGGTATCTGCGGGGCCTTGACCAAAGCTGTTAGTATTAGCGTCCTGTACGTCTACATAGATCACCTCATACTTAACATTAAAGTTTTGATCTAATGCTCTAGCTGTTTTTACATCTCCAAAGGTTAATCGTTTAGTGTAATGATTAGTGCTAGCCACCTGGGTATATTTTTCTAATGCACTAGGACTAAGACCTGCCAGGAATAAAGTTTTAATATCACCAGCCAGACCAAACCACGGATCTTCGTGCCTGTATATTTTTTCCAATGGAAATATAGTGGTATCATTGACTAATGTTTGGAACGATGCTCTTTGGTCTGCACTTGGTAGAGCTTTGAGATATAGATTTTCATAAGGTATCTTATCAAATTGTCTGATCGTAAGCGTGAATGTCCTGTCAGCTGATATAGTGTTAGCAAGATCTCTAGCGGTAACAGTGAAAGTATAGGTAAAGTCAAAGGTAGTAGATTCACCGTCTAAGGTAGTAGTACCTTGATCTAAACTAAACACTTCAAAACTCACGCGACCACTGATCAATCCACCTAGGGTCAGTTTTAATCCTTGTGGCAGCCTTTGATAGGTACCGGCTGTTAATTCATAAAACAGAGTTTTGCCTAAGGCGCTAGTAGCATAGATGAATAGATCACTGACCTTGCCGGTGGTAATACTGCCAAGGTCGGCTGGTGTAACCCAATCGATCCTATTATTTAAATCGCCCAGGACTGTAAGTGTGAATAATTGTATATCTTGATACGTGGGGTCACTTGCTTTTTGTGCGATAATACGGAAGTCATATTCAACTTGACTAATGGTTTGATTTGGTAATGTTCCAATTAACCAACCACTGTCTTCTACTAGACTTAGTCCAGTTGGTAGATCAAGCACACCTTGGTCAAATATGTTCGAATCAAATCCCACAGTACCTTCTGTGGCCAATGATCCTAGAGTTACTCCTACGCTGACTAAACTAGAAATGTTACTATAAGTTAGTGTAGAAGCATTGATCTGCGGAACCGTCGTAGCGAGATTACCATTTATATCAAAATAATTTGTATCATTATAATCAGCAGTTATATCGGTGCTACAAAGCACGCTGGTAGGGTACGCATTAATATTTGCACCGGCTAGTTTTAGATTGCCCGCTGTCGCTCCTCGATTAAAGGTATTAGATAAAAATCTCACAGGAATCGTAGTACCGTAAGCGACATTCGCAGTTACTATAGCATTTGCACCTGTCGATGCCTGCGTGATATATTGACCTACAGTTGCGGCAGTACCAAATGCGGTTGAGGTAGTCTGTACATTGTTGACCCAAACTCCAGCATCGATATTACCAATTCTAACGTTTCCACCTAGACTATTAAATGCACCAGATATGAATGTTACAGGAATCCTAACATCGTCAACGATGTTGGCAGTTATTACAGCATTACCTGTGTAACCAGTTTGTGTGATATATTGCCCTACATTGGCTGTTATCGTAGTATTAAATATATCTTTAACATTAGCAGTTGGGTATCGTGCTACGCTTAACCCTCTGATAGCGATATTGCTACTTGAGATTGCGTTGCCATTTCTAAAACTGCCTGAGATATAAATTACATTAGCAGTACTAGCACCAACAGTGGCATTACCCACTGCCGCTGTTACCCGAGCATTGGCACCGCTGATCGTTTGTGTTATGTAATCACCAACGTTGGCACGAATATTACCATTGAATGTAATTTGAAAAGTTGGCCTGAGAGTATTAATAAATCCAGTGATAATATTACCAGCTAATACAATATTTCCTGTGGTATTACTGACATCAGAGATAGTAGCGTTGGCGCCACTGCTGGCCTGTGTTAACCATTGCCCAGCTGATGCACTTACTAGGGTATTTCCGGTTATCCTCACTGTGATGCTGCTTGTTATAGTTCCTAATTGCCAAACATTGCTGGCATTTAATACTTTAACAGTATCACCGGGCTCTAAATATGCCTGTGTATAATCAAGCGTGCTAGTACTGGTGTTTAAAAGATTATCAGTCACTGTACTAACATCTGGGAAAATACCAGCACTTAGCCTACCACTAACTAATTGTGATGCTACATAATCGTAAAGTGGTGAGGTCTGCTCATCAAAAGCACCGGTAGCCAATGCTGGTACTGTCCAAGTTATAGCATCTCCATCTAGATCAATACCATTGAATTTAAACGAAAAATAACTTCCTTCCCTTACCGAGACAAAATCACTTTGAACTGTGGTTATAATGGGATTGTGTTTATTTCCGGTGTCGATAGTCAGCGTTACACCTGTACCTAATAGGGTTAAGTCAGCAGTGATATCATCGTGATCTGCTGTTAAACTACTGCGTGGATAGACATCTAAGGTATAGGTACTAAGGTCACTGTTGGTGCCATCACTGACTTTTATCGTGAATGTAAAACGTTTCTTTATGGCATAAAGACTAGACTGCCATCCTAGGTAGTCCCAAGCTGCTTGATCCCAGTCTGGGTCTTTGCCAGCAGCTGGATTTGGTATAGGTTCAAAATATCCAGTGAGAATACCGTCTGAACTTAGTGCCAGACCGGGAGGTAAGTCACCATTTTTCAATGACCATATAAGAGTAGCACCTGGTGTTGATTCGATGGCTTCTAATTGTTTAGTATATTCGGTACCGTCAAGGAATAAGCCCAAGTATGAATTTCTCGTAGGAACATCAATGATAGGAGGTGCAACGTTGGTGACTGTCAGATTAAACGTACGATCTGCTAATCCGTTGGTTGTGCTATTTTTAGCACGTATGGTAAAGGTATATGTGACATTTTGGTCACCGCCCTGTTCACTAACTGGTATGCCTTGTAGTCTTCCTGTTGTAACGACCTGGATGCCTAAAGGTAAACGTCCAGACACCAGACTATATACTAAGGTACCTGCGCTAGGATCGTAGGCATCTAAAGTATATTGATAGTACTCTAGCTCAGGTACTATGCCTAACGTTCCCGCAGGAGTTATCCACTTAGGTAAGGCCATTAAATTTTCCTATTAAGCTATCTTATACCACTTATAATCTGCAGCGATGTATATGTACCGTATTGCTGTTCCTGTCGTTACAGATGCAGTATTACCAAATGGAGAAAGTGTAACTACTCCGTTCCAATTTGGTTGTACAGATAATTGTGATATAGTTACGTTAGATGATATACTAACTATAGTACCATCTACTTGTGTGTTTGGTAATGTTACGTTAGCACCAAAACTTATGATTGTTCCTGTTGGGTGTAATAACAAACGATTTACATTTGAATTAATTGTTACAGCCACATTAGCAGTAGGTTTACTCTGTTGATATCCTGTTTCAATTTGTGCTCCAGCATTAGTGATACCATTACTGACTGATAAACTAGTAGCAGTAACACCAGTAGCCGCGATATTTCCAGCATCAAATCCTATATCGCTGATATTACTAAAATTATCATTTATCTTAATGAATGCGGCACGTAAGCTATCCCCTGTGCCATCATTGGCACTTGCACCTACGTTAATTGCTAAAAATGCTTCTGTTGATATGGTCATGATTAATCTCTAGATCCTATTATATCTAGTATTTATCAAGATATCGAGAATGGAACCTGCGGTTAGTTTCTATACCAAATACTATCAGCACTTCTATAGATGTATCTAAATGAGCTGACCAGTATGTTTGCACCAGTGAATGTTGGTTGCACTGTACCAGTGCCTGCCGTGATAGTGAGTTTGGCATTTGCACTGAATGTAGCTACTTGTCCATCTACTGCCCCTACTGGCATGTTAATAGTAGCAGATAATCCCGTGCTGGTCACCAATAAGATATTATCAGACACCGTAGAACTTAGCGTGTATACCCAGGTGTTTGACACTGTGATATAGTTAGGATTTGATATCAATACACCGTCGTAGGCGATATTACCTGTTGAAGTCGCGAGCAATGATAGAGTTTGAACATTTGAATACGTTTGACTGTTCACATAACTAGCCATGCTGGTGTTGGCCAAGTTGATATATCCGATGATTCCTACATTTGCAGTAGTCACTGAGTTATCAACATAACCTTTTAGCCCGAGATTAGCTGAAACAACTCCAGCAGTTACGATAGTATTAGATAATGTTGCTCTAGCATTGGCCGCATCTGCTTGTAGGGTTGCTTGCTGTACGACATATCCGAGCACACCAATGTTAGCAGTTGATACTTTATTGTCTACGTAACCAACCATAGCTATGTTAGCAGTATTGGCTGATGTATTTGCTGCAGTTACTTGGCTACCAATATAGCCAATGATACCTATGTTGGCTGCCGCAATTTGGGCTGATTGAATGGTGTTACCAAGTCCTATGTAACCAATGATACCTACGTTTGCTGCACTTATCTGTGCAGTTTGTATGGTATTACCTAGGCCTATATAACCAATAATACCAACGTTCGCTGTTGATACTGCATTGTCAACATAGCCTTTTAGTCCTAAATTAGCAGAGGTTATTCCAGCAGTGACAATGGTATTACCAAGCCCAATATAGCCAATGATACCAACATTGCCAGCTGTGATAATTTCTTGTTGTATAGTATTAGCAAGACCTATATATCCCTTGATAGCAATATTAGCAGTTGAAACTGCATTGTCTATATATCCTTTTATACCCAAGTTAGCTGATGTGATCTGTGCTGATTGTATAGTATTGCCTAAACTAATACTATTGTTCACTGTGGCTATACTAGTTTCTAAACTATAGATATTACCTTGCTGTATTTCCGCATTAGCCGCAAGATTCACAAACGCTGTATTAAGTGAATTGATTAATACAGATTGCGCTAAGGCATTGGCCTGCCAGGCAACATTAGCAGAATTAACTTGATTACCTATATAGCCGATGATGCCAACATTAGCAGTTGATACTTTATTGTCTACATAGCCAATGATACCCAAGTTGGCCGCGATCATCTGTGCTGATTGGATGGTATTACCTAGACCAATATAACCAATGATACCTATATTAGATGCAGTGATGATTTCAGACTGTATGGTATTAGCGCGATCGATATAACCTTTAATACCAATATTTGCAGTTGATACAGCATTGTCTACATAACCAATTATACCTAAATTAGCTGACGCGATCTGTGCTGACTGTATAGTATTTGCTAGGCTCACATAGCCAATCATACCAACGTTAGCGGCTGAGACTTGTTGACCGATATAGCCAATAATTCCAATGTTAGCTGTTGATACTTTATTATCTACATAGCCAATCATACCCAAGTTTGCTGATGCTATTTGTGCTGATTGTATGGTGTTAGCAAGATTTACATATCCAATCATACCAACGTTGGCTGTATTAGGTGCAGAATTTGCTGCTGTGATTTGTCCATCAACATAGCTTTTCATTGAACTATTAGATGATGTGATAATCGCTGATTGTATAGTGTTGGCTAGGTTAACATAACCCAGCATGCCGATATTAGCTGTGTTGGGTGCTGAGTTGGCAGCAGTAATCTGTCCGTCAACATAACCTTTCATTAATGTATTAGCTGTGGTTATATTAGCTTGGCTAGCATAGGTAGTGCTTAATCCAACTACGTCTGCGATTGTTAATGTTACAGCACCAGTACGTCCAGCTACTGAACTAACGCTATTGGTAATACCGCTTACGTTAGATAGCACATTGGCAAAGTTTTGATTTACTTTGTAGAATGCAGCGTATAGACTATCTCCGTCTCCTACCCCGACACCTGAACCAATATTAACATTAGAAATTATCATGGATTAAACCTTGTATATTCTAATATTTATCGCGATCGCATAATAAAAAACCCGCCGATTGCGGGTTAGTTTTACATTTGCTTATTATGGAATGCGCCGGGCTTTCCGGGCGGCCCAAATCCGGGATCTAATGGGTCTATACCTAAGTCTATATCCTGTTCAGTGTAGATACGCATTTGATTATTTTTCAATGGATAGAATTGATAGCCTAGTTGATGTGTGATCCAGCTGGCTGAATGCCATTGCCAGTCTTGGTATCCTGGTTCGTGCGGTTCATCTATGTTAGGTACTGTGTTAGTATAGCAAGCATAATAAGTTGAAATCTGATCCATGACTTGACTTGGTCCAATCCACAGGATATCTTCTACACGTGTCATTCCATGTATAGGCCAAATACTATAATGATCACCAAATAAAAACATATTAGGATTTTGTATCAGTGCTAGATCATCTTTTAAACTCTTGCCGGAATCAAACACTAGATCACTGCGTAGGCGCACCGTGTAATCATAGACTATTTGATTCTTTTGAGCATAGTCCATTTTAAGTTTGTTGGCTTCATATAGACTGCGCCACATGCTGACATGCCATTTTTGCTCTACAGGATCCCAGCGACGTCCGCCCCATTTAGGGCGATTAGGTTGTAGATCATATTCTTCTACCATGATAGTGCGTGGCGCCCATTGGCGATAAAACTCTACATTTTTTTCTGGATCTGTCGTTCGAGGACTGTGCCATTCTATATCGGTACTGGGAACACCTAGACGATTAGCATAGCCTGTGCCACGTGTTTCACTGTCCCAGAAGTGCGCAAACACATCACAGTTGGGAAGTAGGTCACCCACATAACGTTTGATATTGTCAGCAGTGACATGCCCTGTACGGTTCTGTCCACTGAAGCATAGTGCAATTCTCATTGAAAATCTCTATTAAAATAAGTGTTAGGTATTTGTGTGTCAGGAACCTAACAAACCCCGTGAGCGCAGCCCATCCTGTTTTCGCGTCAGCGGAGGCGGAATATGGTTACAGGTCCGCCGTATATTACTATCCTGGATTGAAACTTGATCCACAACCACAGGTTGTCTGTGCTTGGGGATTCTTAATACTGAACTGACTGCCTTGCAATGACTCTGTATAATCTACTTCAGCACCTTGTAGATATTGACTACTCATACTATCTACTAGTACGTGGATACCGTCGAACTCTAGATCAAAATCATCTTCGTTGGCTTCTTCTTCAAAAGTAAAGCCATACTGCATACCACTACATCCACCACCTGAAACAAACATTCTCAACTTTAAGTTAGGACTGTTTTCTTCTGCGATCAGTTCTTTGATCTTGGCGATAGCGCCTGGTGCCATTGTGACTAATTTTGGTTGTTCTATTATATCTTCCATATTATATCCTCTGATTAATTGTATCCCAATTGATGATCTTCCACGTATTCTTTAGATAGCTTTTTTTATCGCTTTGATAGTCTAGTGCCCATGCATGCTCCCACCAGTCTATTAATAGTGCAATGTCTTTGCGTATCTCATGATTCTTGATGGTCTTGATCTCACCACGCCATGACAAATATACCCAACCTGAACCTTGTATCTTCATGGCTATTTCGCCTAACTTTTCTTGGAATTTTTCATATGACCCATAATGCTCTTCTATCAAAGCCAGACTCTTGCCTGTGGGTTGATTACTACCTTTAGGGGCATGGAATTGTGTAAAATAAATATCATGCAAGAATGCTCCAGCTTCATTAAATTCTGGATCTCCTTCACCCTTGTTATAGCGTTTGACATAACCACCATACAGTTCTCCATAATGATAGTCTATGGTTTCTTCTGAGATGCTAGGCTCTAGCTCATCACGCTTATAAGGCAATGGAGTATGCGTAAGGGTCTTAGGTTCCTTGGCTTCTGTTATAGTGACATATTTAATAAAGTTAAACATATTATCTTCTGTAGGTAATCCTTGCTTTGGTAAGATCATATGGTGTCATTTCAACGTCAACTTCATCACCGAGGATAATTTTAATAGTGTGCATTCTTAACTTACCGCCAATGTAGGCTGTAACTATATGATTATTCTCAAGTTTAACTCGGAACATGCTGTTTCCTAGCACTTCCTCAATTATTCCTGTAAGTTTAATAACGTCTTCTTTGGCCAATGGATCCTTTCCTATAATATGTATTTAACTAATTATCGAGCTCACCAGACATAATCGCATGGGTCATCCACCTTTTAAATGCTTCGTAAACTGCTTTGGCTTCACGCTTGCCTTGTTTGACTTTGACACCATTGACATAGAAGCCATCTTGGCTTATCCTGAGCATCTCTTCTCCACCACCTGTGAGTTTGATGTCATTGGCACCTATTGAGCTATCTGGATAGTGAGGACCAATGTTTATGCCACTGAGATCTATATTCATATCTAAAGGACCAGTATATTGTTCCATCCAGTCATCCCATTGTTGGGTGTTTATGTCACTGGTATCGATGGTAACATTAGCTACGCTGTCTAGCCAATCTTGATATATTTGATGTTCTTCTGGCATTATCTTTCCTCAATGAAAATCACAGTGAATACTATAAAGGCTAGTATTAGGTGTCCTGTGATGATTAAAAAAATCATGCCTAGCCATTGGGCCATTATTGTTTGGTCTCACAGAGTTTATCGTATTGGACGACGATGTGTTCAGTGATAATCTTTTCATCAGTTTGTTTGATGAATGACCTGCTGACTTTAAGCAGTTGACAACCTCGGACTGCGTTGCCTTTTTTGAATTCAACAGTTGATTGTTCAAATTGTTCTTGTGCTAGATTCTTTAAGCGAGTATTATCATCCGTGGAAACTGTGTTACAAACGGCTCCAGCTGGTGATGCGATCGACAGTAATACTGCTAGGATGTATTTTACCATAGCTTATAATTACCTTTTCCCGGTATAGTGTTACGCACTCCACCTACAGGGTCTTCAACGTCTCCATATCTGCGTGGTATGACATGTATGTGTGGCCACATGACAGTTTGCCCAGCGGCTTCTCCGTTGTTCATACCTATGTTAAACCCGTCCCATTCACCGATGGCTACTTGGTGCCGACCGATGCTGACTGCATACTTGAATGCTTCTGCCATGGCAGTGAGATTATTGTATTTTGGAACCACCAAGATATGGCCCTTGGTCACGGGGTATTTGTCTAGATAAACAGCGATCTGATCATCTTCTGATATCTTATCCTTCCACGGTATGTCTTTGAATTCCATTAGCCTCTCCTCATCTTGCTAATATCTATAGCATCTTCTTTACTGAATACCGGTATGGCATTTGACTTGTGCAGTTGCCCAATACCCAACATAGCAGTGCCTGTATACTGAGTAACTTCCTTCTTGACCGCTACACCCACCCCAGTATCCAAGCTAGGAATATGGTTGGTAAGGCGGCGAGGATCAACCACAACACGTGAATTAACAGTTGGGCCCATCCAGGTGCTTTTTCGTATAGTTTTTCCACTGGTTTTATCATCAGGTTTAATATCCCATTTATTTAAAAAAGCCTGCCATGATTCTGCATTCTGTCGTGCTTTATTAGCAACGTCAGCATTACGGAATTTCTTTTTACCTTTTTTCTTACCTGTGGTACTAAGCCACGGACCTTCTAAATGCATGGTCATTGTTTGGTTACCTCTGTGCTAATTGAAGTAGTTAATACTTTAACATTGGGAAATTTAGCATTGGCAATATCCCATAATTCTTCTTCTGTAGGAGCCTGGCAGATGTAATGATGTGTGAATTTATCGTGCATACGAAACATACCGTCAACCTGTTCAACGTAGACTAATTTGATAGTCTGCTTAAACTTGTTAACATCTTTGGCCAGAGTTAATTCCACATAAACATTTTTAATGAAATAGTAAATGAACATCACAGTGAATATTGTACTCAATACACTGATCACTAACCAGATTTTATATAAGATTTCCATTGTATATAGTAATTATAGCATCTTTTGGTTAAAAAGTCAAGTGGTTTATAGGTGCTGTAGGATAACTTGTAGGCGTGTTTTATCGCACTCAAAATGGAACTTGTAGTCTGGTGGATTGATAAGATTAATAGCTGTCATATCCCATTCATCTTCTGCCAAATTAGCCTTACACCATTCCGCAATGGTATAGATCTTATTGGTGTCATGGACGCGAATGGTTAGTTTACTTTTGTTCATATAGTTTTGCCCTTGCTTCTTCAAGTTCCGGAATATAATCAACTAGTTTAGAATTTCTAGATTGATCTAATTTATCGTTAAGTTCAAAAAACTTTTTTAGTTTTTCCAAATCACATGTCGGATTATTTGCATAATGATTATACAAATTATCAACAATACTTTTGGTTCCCCTTGAAAAATTAAAATATGCATTAGTTTTTTTACATTTTTCTAAAGATTCTAACGCTAGTTCAACATTTGGGTGATTGAAGGGAGATTGTATATCTTCACTGAATGTATCAAACTGTAACATAACAGGAATTTCAGGAAACTCAGAATCCTGAAATTCTATTAGTTCGTGTAATCTGGTTATATTATATGTAGATACTACAGAAATGAATGCAGCACGATGCCCACGATCAATAAGTATATGTGTATTTTTAACTATCTGATCAAAGTCACTGTCCCATCGGATATAATCATTGATTTTACCCACACCATCTAAACTAACGCTGGGGTTGAAATTTTTAAAATGATCGAGTAAATTTAATAATTTATTACTAAATTTTAATGCATTGGTATTAATGCAAAGTTCAAAATCAGTCTTGTCGGAATCAATACATTTTTGTAGAAACTGGTAAAATTCAGGCATCACTGTAACTTCACCACCTGAGGCCAATACTCTGCTAGTTTTGTTGTCAAGATTATTTATATCTATCAGGTCATATCCTGCTCGATCAAATTCATCGTCAATTTGACTATCAACTTGAATACCCAAGATTTTAAACTCTTTTTTAATTTTGTGACTGTGGAATGGCGTACATGTTCTACATCTTATATTACATTTATTAGTTGGTCTCACAGAATAATATTTTGGGGTTTTAATTTTCTTTAGGTCATCCAAGGACGTTAAGTCTAACCTGACCACCCAATCTAAGGTATCATGGTATCTAGCTCCTTTGCCCCCTCTTCCTTCAACCTCATAACAATAGTTACAATGTGGTATATTTAATTTTCCAGATAACATATTATTACGTATTTCTTGTATTGCAGAATCATTTTCCCAGTCTAGGTCTTTTAATTTTGCCACTGGAGTCACTGATCTGTCACAAAGGCTGGTGTGTCCTTCACTCCAAGAAAGTAAATGAATAAATGGAAATATACAGAAACTCTTGTTTGTTTCTAACAACTGACTAAAAAAGTTGTAGCCTTTTAAAATATCAGGATTTTGATAAGTTATTGAATGATTTAATTCCTTGAGATCATTGAGTAGTTTATTTGTTTTTAGAAACAGCATCGAGTGTGTCCATGAGTCCTGGGGTTGATCCAACATTAGGATAGTATCAAAATACTGAGATAGATTAACGATTTCACCAAGTTGCAGATCAACTACTGTGGTATGATAGTACCCTGATTCTTTTGGAATAAACAACTTATCATTGATTAGTCCGTGATTAACTGTTTGATTTTCTTTAGCTAATACAGAAACTTTTTGATCAGTATCGATTGAATTATCACCGAGACATAATATTTTTTTTGTAAACATTAACTATTTAACTGCTTTTCATCAGTGACTTCAAGATTATCTAATTCTTCTTTGAGTTCCTGCATCTTCAGTGTATCCTGTGAGGGATATGGATATACTTCTGTTTTAGCTGTGCGTGGTTTACGTTTAGGTTTGTTCTTCATATCGCTGGTATCCCAATTCAACCCCGACCAGTCTTTAACACCAATGACTTCTTTGGGCAAATCATATTCATACTCAAGCCATTTGTCACCAGTCCATTCTAGGCTACCATAGCTAGTGCCAAAGCCTGGACTCCACGTGCATTTATAATCACCCGGTATAGGCGGACGATTCTTTTTGTTAAACTTAAAGTCTTTGGTCTTTTCGTAGTCTTCTGGCCAATAGTTAATATAATCACTGACGGGCTCTGAATAATGCTCAATTTCTTCACTGTCTTCTACTAGGTAGAAATAGAAGTCACTGCTTTTGCCATCAGTGCTACCACCGTTATTATCAATATCTTCGCCATCATAGGTAATGCGATAAGCAATCTCTTCACCTTCTATATCTTCTTTATAGATAGTTAATTTAGTGGGATCAAATGGTGATGTTAAAGGTAATTCAGCATCAAAGAATGTGCCTTTCTCATTACTGCGTCCAACAAATACTACACCATCATCGGCTTGACTAATATAGTATTCACCCTCTACAGATAGTTCAATGTCTGAGCCATCAAGACTATCAAGTTCACGATTTAATATTTCATTACCATTTTCGTCATCTACTTGTATATGGCCAGCATTCATGCTAACTCCATTCACATGACAAATATCATCACAGTCATACCAACTACCTGGAGTAAATGGCCACATGTCTTCTGGAATTTCTTTAACATCAGCATAGTCACCGTCCCAGGCAAAGTCACTGACGCTTAACTTATTTTCTTTGAAGTACTCGTAGATCTCACGGCTAACGGTGCCCATGGCAGTTTCGCCACCATAGCCCCACATGCTAACTTTATAAGTGCGTGGAGTGAACTTTAATGTAGCAATTAGTTTTTCTTGTTCAATTAGTTTAGCCGCTTCTAATTCTTTCTTAGTGGGCTTTTTAGTCTTAGGTGCGGTGCCACCTGGAAATGGCCATTCAGCCTTGGGTCGTTTTTTAGTTGCCATGTCGTTTCTCCAATAACCAAACAATATATAAGAATGCCGTCAAGTGTGCAAAGTTATACGCACCAACGACGCTGAATACCAAATAGACGAATACAAATACAAACAATCTCAGATCACCATTTTCATCAATCTTAAGATCATGTGATAATGTTTCAAAAATATGTTTACCATGGAATTTAATATACTCCCAGGTGTTTAAGATCCAGACTCGAGCGTCCGCCCATATGCTTTTAAATCGTTTCATTACTTTCCCCTATGTGCAAGTTCGTTGAACGGTTAATTTAATTTTTGCAAGATCTTCAAGTTGTTGCGTAGTTCTAATACCCACTCGTAGTGTACCATAGACATTTTCCTGCCCAAATATGCTAGGTCGGCTATTTGTATAACGGTCACGTAAATTATAAGTACCCGCAGGCCGTTCATAGCGAATAAATCTTTCATTATTAATTCTAGCACAGCGACTATCAATTGTATTTCCACCTGCATCTAATAGATCAATCCTAAGACCAATATGTTGTTGTCCTTCGGTACGTAGTTCGTTGTTGATCACGTGTAGGGTTTCTATATCGGGAAAATAATATCCTTCAGTTGATCCAAAGAATCCTGATTTAATCGCTACACGCACATCAGGCTCACTGCCACATATATCTTTGCCTAATTTTGTATTGGCTCTATTAATGCCTTGCGCTACGGACATAGTTAATTTGTTACATTTACTAGTATTAACTGCTACGAGATCTAATGCTTCATTTAATGCTTCTACCCAAGGTCGACTCATGGTAATTGAATATGGAACATCAACATAGGCCTGTCTTAAATTACTAACCTTAAATTCAGTTTGGCCTGAATTGATCACATAGGCATTCTCAGGATAACTAGATAACACCTGACTAATTAACGCATCTCCATTGGTACGCTGTTCTAACTGTGACTCGATTTGATCTCGTACTTTTAGTCCATCTACAACGTCAACTCGTTCACCACGTGATATCTTACGCTGGGCGATCTTGCTACTCGCAATGGTTATTGACATTTTTAAATGCCACCAACCATGATCATCTTGATTCTGCTTTTTGATCACATAATCATCAATATAACCTGCACTATATTGCGCTACATTGTCTTTAGTGATTCTATCACCGCTGACTTCAAGATCGCTGACTATAACCTGACCTACTACCTGCTCTATAGCAGAACTAAAACAAGATCTTTTAGCTTCTTCAATGGAGTATCCTTCACACTGTTTTTCTATCGTTATTGTGGGGTGACTACCACCCGTCTTAGGTAAGTCAGCATAGACATTAGTTGATACTAGAAGTCCGATAGCTAGACAAGAACTTAATCTCATTTAGCGGGTTCTTGACGTGGTTGACCAATCTTTTCCTTGGTCCACTCTGCAGATCCTTGGATATCTTTACCAACTCCGGCTACAGTATTACAACCAGTCATGATGAATAATAAAATTAAAATAAGTGCGATAAATGCCGCTAATTCTACTTTATTCATTTTCATTGTGCTAGTTCCTGACTGGTTGTTTTAACCTTAGTAACACCGTGATCTAAGATCTGGGCGACACCACCAACACCTACAGTGGATATGATAATACCAACTACGACACCTACGATGAATGATTTCATATTAGTTAGATCCCATTATCTTACGTAGTTCATTTGCGGCACCAACTGTTGAAACACCAGTCTTAACTTCAACTACGATAGTACGACCTTGTTGATCAATCTTTTCATCGCTGATAACGACACCACGTAGTAGTGCAGTTGAATTTGTTGTGATATTCTCACGAACGATCTCAGCAACCTTCTCACTGTTGGTATTTGGATTACCTTCAACTGCTGGTTTAGGGGCAGTGTCTTTTGATCCATCATTGTAAGCATTGATGATCACTGGATTACCATCAGCATCAAAGTCTTTGTCATCGATCTTAACTTCTTCACTCATGCCGTTGGTAGTATTTTCCAAGCTCTTTTGAACTGCTGTAGATAACACCTTAACTGAACGTGTAGTTTGTAATTGAGTCGAAATAAACTCAGCGATGTTACGTTTAGCACGTAGTTGGGCAACTTGGGCCGCCTGCTCAATTGAGAAAGCATTATTACCTGCGATAGGTGCTGTACCTTTACTAGTAATCTCAAGGAAGTTACCCTTAGCATCAAACGTAATAGTCATAATGCCTTGTGGTCTATGGAATACCGTTGATACTGGTTTAGGACGGATACTATCAGTCTCTGGTTTTAAGTCTGCATTTTTAATCACACCTTGGTTGGTAGCACAACCTACTACTAATAATGCGCCAGCAACAGCAAGGCTTATTTTCTTAATGTTCACGAATGAACTCCTTTCAAGTTATGTGATAATCTTATCACGTTACAAACAGTATAGCATCACTTTTGATTTTTGTCAATCAATTCGGAGTGTACTTCGAGTGGTGCAGATTTTGGTGCTACAGGAACTCGGACCATTTTACACCCAATTTCATTTTTGACTCGACTACCACCAATGAAAAGAGTTGAAGAATCTTTGATGGGCTCTGCCTGGCAGTTTAATACTGATCTCGTTGGAGTTTGAGAGCATCCAAACATGACCATGGCTAAAACTAATATCAACTTATTCATATATTATAATCCCCCGAATTGAACGATTTTTTGCATCTAATAGCTGTCGTTGGCTTAATCCAAACGCTTGATAGCCCTCTGACACCATGCTGTAATAGCCATCGCTCGGAGCACGACCCTGCTCACGTGGTCCCATGATATAAGTCATAGCGATATATGATTGTCCATCGTGTTCGATAGACACTGTCTTTTTGTCATAAAACTCTGGATAGCCTTCTAACACGTCCAATGCAGATTCGTCTGTGTCTGTAATGGTCCAAAGCACTCCTTCTACACTTTCTTTGGGACTAGGCACTATCGTAGCAAAGCTCTTAAATTCAAGTCTATAGCCTGGTAATATAGCCCGGCCTAAGGCACGTGCACCAGGACAACGATATGCCATTTCTTCTTGGTTGGTATTCATGCCATAGGCAAAATATAGTTTTACAGACTTAACCATGATCCTTTGGCTTTCGTATAGAATATATGACGACCAACTTTACCAACTATTTTCTCATGATCTGTCCATGGTGGGTTGGTATAGTCAGCATGGTAATACAGGGCTTTCTTTAAGTTTTTAACACGATATCCCTGACCCAATACTGCCTGTGCTACTGCACGACTTTCGTGCCAGTTTTCACTGTCCAATTTGGTTGTTGCAAGTTCTCGATCACTGGTCCAACTAAACTGGTTCGGACTGTAAACCACTGCACAGACGTTGTGCCCCCAATATCCATTAGCTACACGATTAAGTGTGACCTGAGCCACGGCATACTTGCCCATGGTGTCTTCTGTTCCTGCTTCAAAAAAGATATTACGAGCCAAACAGTCTAGTTCTTTACTAGTATATTTGAATGGTTTGATTTCTTTAAATAATACCAATTCTGTGGTTTCTTTAATATTACTATTCTTGATGATAGCCATGGTCTTTTGCATGTCCTGCATAGCCTGATTTTGGCTGATCAATCCCCAACTTCCCCAAGCTAATATCCCAAAAACAACATATTTAAACATGAGCTTACCTCCATATTGTGCAACTATTATACAATCTTTTTTGATAAAAGTCAAGCTAAATACAAGTATAGATAAATATTATTATATTTTAGAGGAATACGTTTATGTCAGCAATATATAAATTCAAAATTACCAGACCAAATGTATCTGCCCAATTTTACATTGAAAATGGACCATCAGATCAACTCAACTTTGCTAATGATAGTAGTACATTAGCACAGTATGTTGGATTAAACCTTGGAGAATCAACTCTTTCAACTACTGGAAAAGAGAGTATTCCTAAATATGAAGAAGTTATTACCTGGAATGAAGTATGGGAAAGAAGGAATGAGCTGCGAGCAAGCGAAAAGTTTTTAGTTGAAGCCACGTGGAATGATGGAGACAATGGATTTACTGAAAAATCTCAATATGCAGATTTTAATCCGTTTACTTTAACTAATACTCAAATTCTAGTTTTTGACACTCTCGAAAACCTAATAACCACTTATAATACTATGTTATCTAATGATAAGGTTACAGAACTAGTTAGCGAGGCCACAGCCGCAAATAATGTCATAACAGAAGAAATATTTGTCGATGGTAATTTAGACACATCTGTGACACTAAAATTCGCTGGTAAATTTTAAACATTAATTAAAAAAAAAAGCCCCAGAACGGGGCTTTTTTATGCTTGGCGCAACTTCAGCTATTAGATAGCGAACATCTTAGCACGTGAACCATTTAAGTCACGTGCAGAGATTTTATACGCTGTATTACCACTTGTGTTAGTGATAGTTTTAACATTCAAACCAGCCGCACGTAATTCTGAAATACGAGCAGTTAATTTAGCGATACCGTAGTTAGCTTGAGCTTGTGCTACAGATAAAGTACGGTTTGTACCACGTAGATATGTTTCTAAGAATGATACTTGATTTTTAACTTTATGCAAGTTAGTTGATTTACGTTTTGCCATTTGTTTCTCCATTTTAAAAAATAAACTTAAAATTGACATTTCTGTCCTTTCTATAAAAGCTGACAACCCATCAGCGTTAGTATTATAATAACACCTGCTTAATGATTAAGCAACGATTAATTTAACCAAAATTAATTAATCTGAAGGTCCACTACATTGTCCACACGGAAACTGCGCCATTCCTTCTTGTCCAAACACCAAACACTGACTACATTTTGATTTTCGTGGCGTTTGATTGTGCTCTTACTAGCTACCTCTGCTGGTGGCTTTGGAATTACACCTTCTTTAAGTGTGCAGGGCATGACACGTGTTTCACCGTTGACTTTGGTAAATGTCACGGTGCATTCGTGATTCTTAAGTGCTTCAAGTAATATATTTCTATCCATTATCGTTTCTTTCCTTTCTTGAGATCTAAAATAGCCTGCGCTTGTTTACGTTGTAATTCTTGGGTGACGTCAAGATCTTTGTTAAGAGCCAGATTAGTATTGGTCAACTTGACTACAAGATGTTTAAGTTCTTGATCTTCTGCTTTTAATTTATCGATCTGTTTCTGCATGTCCACGACTGCTAGTCTTGATCGCTCTAGTTGATCGTCGACTTTTTGTATGGTAGTCAACAAGATTAATAAAGTTACAACTGCTATGAAAAATATAGCCCAGGTAGTTTGTTTACTTGTCACTGTATGTCTTCCTCCTGTAGGGAATTCCAAGTTATCGATTTTGCACGCTCATCTAATTCACGTTCTTGGGCCTGTGCTAGTAAAGGTAATAGTGCAGTCATGGTCTTTAATACCATATCACAACCGCTGGGAGTTAGTTTACTATACTGCGGACCTACCCCACTAGAATAAAAATAGTCAGGATCGTCAACGATAGCTTTAACGCTACCTTCTATCATGGTCATGACTTCTTTGGTTGTCAATTGTTTTAACTCATGAATCATTATTCTTCTTCCTTTTCTTTTTCCTACCCCAAGGTTTAGGTTTTTGTGGAATAGGCATTATAGTTTCTCACCTGGCTCAAATCCACGGAATTGCAAGAATCGTGGGAATCTTAGACTCCACGTTTCTTCCGAGTCTTGGCTTTTGGTTGCGGCGTCTGCTCGAACTTCGACGATCTGCCCTACGAGTTCACTGCGTGCTGTCCAATAAGTGTCACGATGGAGATCAGTGAAACCACTACCAACATTGACTCGGATACGCTTACCATCATCTTCTCCTTCGCAGATCAATGCGCCCAGTTTACCCTGATTACGTCCTGTTCCTTCTTCAACTGCTATGACTGTAAGACTGACTTCAATAAATGGTTTAAGTTTTAACCATGCTACGCTACGTTTACACTCGTATATGGCCATTGGATCTTTGATCATGATACCTTCGTATCCGCCAGCGATAGCATCTTGATTGATCTGTTTAAATCGTTCTTTACCGATATCACTATCTAGGTCAACTTGTTCTTGTCCAACCACAGTTACGTTAGGCATATGATCATGGAACTGACCATACCATGCGGCTAGGCTATAACTGCGATCGATCTGCTTGTGATCGCCAAGGCCACGATTAAATTCTTTAAGTGTTAATATATCAAATAAGTTCAACACCGCATCGTTGGCTTCAACATCACTTTTGCGATGCACTTGTTTCATCAAGTCTTGGAAACTTGCTGACATAACTTCACCATCTAGGACCACAGGTTCGGCAAAAAATATAGCATGTTTGCTGATCTGCTTTTTAATGTGTTCAAAGTTTACCAGTTCTTTACCATTGCGACTATATTGTTCTACGTGTCCGTTTGGATAAACGACTGTGATAACACGCACACCGTCCAACTTAACTTCAACTAATCTAACACCTTCGACCTTGCTTTCGTGGTTAGCTGAATCGTGTGCTAGTTGACAGGTAAACACAGGTATAGCATAATTTGTTTTCTTAGTTTTTTTGACAGCGGTATTAATAGTTTTTTCACTAGTGCCACAACGTAGATCTTTGATAAGAATACGGCGATACCAATTATTCCATTGTTCTTCTGTGGCCTGTAGTCGATACTGATTAACAGCGGTGATAGCATCATTGCCGGTGAGTTGTCTAGTAGATAATGCTGTGGTAAGTTTTTCAAAGTTCGTCCAACTTAATCCACGACCACTACCTTCTTTAGTCAAGACTTGTTTGATACCAAAAGTTGTCATGCTATCTAATGCTAGACGACATCCAGCAAAGAATTCATCATTACCTGCATCAGCTTCACGAGCAATAATAGCTTCTTTGGCCAGGCGGCTATTATCAGCTTCTAGTTCTTGGATTATGTTCCACGGATTATTCATTACCCACCTCTATGATATGACGACATGATTTACGATATGTGAATCCAGTACAAGTACAATTATACTGGCCTTTTTGACGAATTACAAGATATGTATTACCTTTTGATCCGTTAACAGTCCACTGACGATATTCTGGATCAATTTTAACGGTGCTTTTCTTACCTTGTAGGTCTTTGATCCATACGATATTTTTCTTATGCAGGATACTGAATCCGTTTGGATGTTTGGGATTGGTTACAGCTATTTCGTCGGGCTTTAACCATTTGATATTATCAAGCTGTTCACCAATGATTTCGTGCTCGCAGTATGGATCCGGCCTATGATAACTGGGCTGATATAAGCGGGTTCTAACAGTAATTTGACTCAATTTGAACCTTTCTAACCATTTTATATACAACTATTATACAGTCTTTTGGTTAAAAAGTCAAGTGATTTTTATAGACGTCCTACTACTACTTCAATTGTACTAATATCTGTACTATCAATGGCTTGCAAGGCCTTGCCAATGATACAGCCTGGTTGATATTGTGCAGGATCCAGGGCCTGTGCTACTCCGGCGATATGGCTTGAAACTACCCTATCACCTTTGCTAACTGGGCCTAAAACACGGCAAGGTACTCGACCTTGTAGAGCTACCGGAACACCTACAGTATCGTGGTTCATTAGATAGGCTGGATTGGTTGATACTACACCCGCGACGCGGGTGTCATGTGGGATATGACTTTGGGTTACTTCGGCCTCACCATCAAATATTAATACTGTACCAGCTGGGTATTGCTGATCACTGGTATATATTTCAGCCAAGTCAGCGTATTGTGCTGTGGTTGCTTTAGCCCAAACCGTATTAAATGTAGCACCACTTGCTCCAATATTACCTACACCACTAGTACCACCATTAGCGATAGCTGTTACCGCCGCTCTAACAGAGATCGAATCAAATGACCCAACTGTGGCTAATACATTACCACCTGTGACGTTTAGTAATCCGTTTACGTTTAAACTGGTTAGTGTACCAATCGCGGTGATCTGTGTTTGGCTTGCTTGTTGTAATGATCCATATATACCAAGGGCATTGAATCCTGCTACGTTACTACCAGCGATGGCCACGTTGACCCAATCATTTTTTACATTGACATTCGCACCACCACTTGAGATATTAGATAATGATGTTGTTGGAGTTACCCATTGTACCCCTGTACCTGTTGATGATAGATATTGGCCACTTGTACCGACACTACTAGTCGCTGTCACAGTACCAGTTAATACTAGGTTACTTGCTGTTTTATTACTTAATGTTTGTACACCTGTGGTATTGACAACGGTATTACCACCTGCTGTGCTACCATCATGTACTCGTAAGGTTTTACCAGTGGTGTCAACCGTGATTTCACCTAAGGCGCCTGTAAAAGCGTCATTTTGTGTACTTGTACCACGTCTGTATTGTATCTGGGTTCCCACTATCTCAATCCTTTATTATATATTTATCAAACTCCGTATCGCTTACCGAAGTAGAAATAGTTCTGTCGTTGTTCTTGTGCTGTTAAGGTCCTGCTGTATAATGCCACTGCGGCTATGTTACCACGGAAATCACGCACTGCGGCAGAGAATCCTTCTGTGCCTAAAAAGTAAGCGAATCCTGCTGACCAAGCGGCTTTCGTTGTATTAGTCCTAGCGCCACCAAATACATTCCACCCTGGACGTATACTAGCACTAGCAGTTGAACTTATACCATTGGTATAATAAGTAGTCGTCGAACTAGCCCAACCGTCGGTGTTATCTGGGTTTATAGTTGTCCAAGGTCCTGTACCGTTGGCTCCTGATACTCTTAAACTAGTATCAGCGTTAGTTGTGTCGTTGCTAGTAGCGATCAACCCTACTAGATTAGCACTAGACACTAAGGTAAAGTCAGGTTGGAATACTATGGTCACATCTAAATACACTTGAGATTTAGTAGATGAAATATAATTACCTGCGGCAGCTGCTGGCCACCACCAATAACTACGATTACCGTTGTTAACCCAAGTTACTGCACCATTGATAGTGCCTGTCGCGGCTTGTCCGCTGAGGTCAGTTATAGTCGTTCCGGTTCCGGGGTAGCTCTGAGGGTTACCAGCATCTATATAGGCCAATAATCCATCAGTGACTAATCCAGCAGAGTGTGTTGAGGACACTGCCGCGATAAATCCACTCATTAGTAAACTCCAACGCCACTGATAAACCAAACATTAGTTTCTGTTTTAATCAATGAAGCCAGGCCAACACTTGATATAGTCCTACCAGTGTTGCTAACAGCATTACCAACTAGGAATAAATTAATCACATTTGTTAATTGTGGCAATACGGTGATATAACCAGGACCCCTATTGATGATCATGATAGCTGTTCCAATGGGAAAACTCACAACGTCGTTAGTTGGGATAGTTAATATAATATTAGCTGAGCTGGTTGAGTAGTAATGTTTACCACCATCATTGATAGTTAGTGTGACATTACCGGCAGTGACCTGCGGCATGTCTCTGTAACCAAGAGCAAAATTGTTTACATTACCTGAAAAATTAGCTGCATAGATGTTGCCCTGTGTGACGAGATTTTGTCCTATGTATAC
>Ga0209500_10000628_pt1 | contig 29578 bp, 17 predicted proteins | sample S_140212_EF_Meta_FD_187323 | JGI IMG/M metagenome (GOLD analysis project Ga0209500, IMG submission 187323) | Freshwater microbial communities from Lake Simoncouche, Canada to study carbon cycling - S_140212_EF_MetaG (SPAdes) (version 2) | ecosystem: Environmental > Aquatic > Freshwater > Lake ...
GTTGAACAGGATTTTATGGGGGATGGACTTGGGGCTGGCCCGGCTGACTCAACCCTTGCCCCGGGGCGTGGTTTCTTCATCAGATTGGCCTGTGAACACCTCGGAGCAGCTTTTCCAACGCGCCCTCTCGATGATCCCGGGCGGCGTCAATTCCCCGGTCCGGGCTTTCCGCTCGGTCGGTGGCACCCCCTTCTTCACGAAGTCGGCCAACGGCGCTCGCCTGACGACGGCCGACGATCAGGAGCTCGTGGACTTCGTCCTGACCTGGGGTCCGGCCATCCATGGCCATAACGACCCAGATATCCGCGCGGCCATCCGCGAGGCCCTAGATCGCGGTACGAGCTTCGGCACCCCGAACCCCCTCGAGGTCGAGATGGCCGAGCTGATCCTGTCCTGCGTCCCGGCGGTGAAGAAGGTCCGTATGACCAACAGTGGCACCGAAGCCACCATGTCCGCCATCCGCCTCGCTCGCGGCTACACCGGCCGAAATAAGATTATCAAGTTCTCGGGCTGCTACCATGGCCACGTCGACTCGCTCCTCGTGAAGGCTGGCTCGGGCGCGCTGACACAGGGCAATCCCGATTCTGCCGGCGTCACGCCTGGCACCGCGGCCGACACGCTCGTCGCGGAATACAATAATCTCCCGGCGCTCTCCGCGCTCTTTGATGCCAACGCGGGCCAGATCGCCGGCCTCATCGTCGAGCCGTTCCCGGCCAACGTAGGCCTGATCCTCCCGGATGCTGGCTTCCTCGCTGGTCTCCGTGAACTCTGCACCAAGCATGGCACGGTGCTTATCTTCGATGAAGTGATGACGGGCTTCCGTCTTTCCCTCGCGGGCACGCAGGGCCTGCACGACGTCGTCCCGGATCTCGTCTGCATGGGCAAGATCATCGGAGGCGGCCTCCCGGTTGGCGCCTTTGGTGGCAAGGTCGAGATCATGGACAAGCTCGCGCCGCTCGGCCCGGTCTACCAGGCCGGTACGCTCTCGGGTAATCCGCTCGCGATGGCCGCCGGCCTCGCCTCGGTCCGCAAATTGAAGGCCCTGAATCCGTTCGCGCGTCTCGACGTCCTCGGCCGTCGCGTCCGCGACACGTTGCTCGCCGCCGCGCAGGCTAAGGGCATCCCGCTGCAGGTCCCGCAGGTTGGTTCGATGTTCTCGCTCTACTTCAACACCGAGAAGGTCCGTAACTACGACCAGGCCATCGCTTCCAATGGCGACCTGTATCGGAAGGTCTTCCGTACCGCGCTCGACAAGGGCGTGTACCTCGCACCTTCGCCTTACGAGACCGCCTTCATCTCGACCGCCCACGAAGGAGCGGACATCGATAAGGCCTGCGAAGTCCTCGACGCCGCCGTGCGCGCCCTCTGATCATGCCTAAACTCGCTTTCATCGGTTCCGGACGCATGGCAGGGGCCATGGTGCAGGGCCTACTTCGTTCGGGCGCCTGCGCTCCGTCGGACATCACCGTCATCGGTGGCAACGATTCCACCGCTGTCGATCTCTCCAAGGCTACCGGAGTCCGTGTGGCGTCCACGCCCGCCGAACTCCTGGCTGGCGCCGACGCGATCGTGCTCGCCTGCAAGCCGCAGCAGTTCGCCGACCTCGATAAGTCCTACGCCTCGCTCGCGGAGGGTAAACTCGTGCTCTCCATACTCGCCGGCACGCGCCTCGCGACCATAGGCGCCTTCTTCTCGTCCGCTCGCAATGTCGCCCGCGCCATGCCGAATACGCCTGGAGCGGTCGGGCAGGGTATCAGCGCGCGTTGTTCCGCGACTCCGCTCGCTGCGGCCGACGCCCAGATCGTCGACGCCATCCTCTCCGGTCTCGGTCCCGTTATCGAACTCCCTGAGTCCATGTTCGACGCCGTCACGGCGGTCTCGGGCAGTGGGCCAGGTTTCTTCTTTGAATACGTCGCCGCCTACGAAGAGGCCGCCGTCGCTCTGGGCTTCACGCCCGAACAGGCCAAGTTGCTCGTCCGCCAGACCTTTAGCGGATCGCTCGCGCTCCTCGCCGCGACCGGTGAGACGCCCGTGGCCCTCCGCATCCAGGTGACCTCGCCGGGCGGCACGACCAAGGCTGGCCTGGATGCCATGGAAGCCGGTAAGTTCCGCGCGATTGTCGCCTCCGCCCTCAACGCCGCCAAGCAGCGCGGCGAAGAGCTGGGGAAGAAATAAGAAGTCCCTCACGCGAAGGGCTTACTTCTTCTTGCCCTTCTTGACGGGCTGGCCGCCGGGCAGGCGTTTCTGCTCCTGGTTAGGCAGAGGTCCTGCCAAAGGCGGCGTCTCGAAATACTTGCCGTCTTCGACCATGCGCGGGTCGCCGGTTTCACGCAGGATGGTGAATAGCCGATCGGTCATCTCCTTGCGGAGGGCCGCATAGGCCGGGTCCTCGGCGACGTTGTTCATCTCGTCCGGATCCTTGCGGAGGTCGTAGAGCTCGAACATCGGGCGGCGGCCGTAGAATTTTTCGAACTGCGCCGACCACTCGGGGGATTTACGCGCGCCGACGAACCAAGCCTTGGTCGGTCCTGCATCGTCATCGGGCAGGGTCACGAAGGTCGTCTTGGCGACCTCGTCGAAGGTCGGCTCGTCCTTGCCGTCGAGGCGATAGGGATTCCCCAACGGCCAGCGCTCGGGCTTGAAGTTGACGATGAGGACGTGATCGAGCGTGCGGAGCGCGCGCTGCGGATAGGGCGTGAAATCCGGGCGGGCGATTTCGACGTGGCGCTCGCGGCCGGCCACGACCCAGGTGCGCGCCGGGTCGACGAGTCCTTGGCGGTCCGACTGGAGTACGTTCCAAAGCGATCGTCCAGTCATCACCGCGGGCGGCTTCACGTTGCCGGCTTCGAGGAAGGTCGGCGCGAGATCGGGCAGGCTGACCATGTCGTCCACGACGCGGCCACCTTTGACGCCCGGACCGGAGAGGATGAGCGAGACACCGGTGCCGAATCCGTAGAGGTTACACTTGCCGTGCGGGAAGCCAGGGGCGCCGTGGTCGCCGCTCACGGCGATCAGCGTCTTGCCCCGTTCGCCGGCGCGGTCGAGTTCCTCGAGCAGGACGCCCATCGCGGCGTCGAGGGCCTGAACTTCGCCGAGATAGTCGGCGAGGTCTTCGCGCACGACCGGGACGTCGGGGAGAAACGCGGGGAGGCGTCCCTTGAGTGCATCTGGATCAATATTCCAGAGGCGCTTGCCGCTGCCGCGTACCCAGGCCCGGTGGGTGTTGGTCGGGCCGAACCAATATGCGAAGGGCTGGCCAGCGGGCTTGGCCGCGAGCATTGCCTGGAAATTACCGCGGACTTCCTCGAGCAGCTTAGTGCGCGCGGCCTCGACCGTGGCACCTTTCTCCACGAGCTCGGTCGCGTTTTCGGAGAAGTTATTAAAGGCGCGTCCGGCTTTTTCGAAGGCGTGCTTCTGGCCGCCGTAAGGAGCGTCGGCCGGCGAGCCGGGGCTCCAGACCTTATAGGACTTGCCGAGGTGATAACCGGCGTCGCGCAGGAGCAACGGGTAGGTCGGGATGGATTCGTCCCAGATCGCACCTTGCAGGATGGCACCGCGGCCAGTGCGCCAGAAATGCTGGCCGGACAGCAGGGAGCTGCGGCAAGGAGTGCAAGAAGGCGCGTTGACGTGGGCGTTGCGGAAAAGTACTCCGGATTTCGCCAAGCGATCGAGATTAGGCGTTTTCAGGAGTCCGTTGAGTCCGGCGGTCCGCTCATGTTCGCTGTAGATCCGGGCGAAGCGGCCCCAGTCATCAGCGAAGAAGAAGAGGATATTCGGGCGCTCCGGCGTCGATGCGGCGAAGGCCGACGCGGCAAACAGACTCAGGAGTAGGGCAGGAAGTCGCATGAGATTATTTCAGAGGGGCTTTTTCGAAGTCGTCCTTCTTAACCCAGCCGGCCTCGAGAAGTTCCCCGCCCATGTAGCGCTCGTAGAAACGGAGCTTCTTCTTGTCGGCCGAAGGGTGAGCCTCGTACTCGGCGCCGCGGCCGATTGCGCGCAGGTCGCCGGCGGCCTTAAGTTCAGCCCACATCTGCGTGCGAAGCTTCTCGACGTCAGCGGTGCGGATCTGGGCGAGGTTCTTCACGCAATCCGAGTCGGTGTTGAGGTCGTAGAGCTCCTGGCCCGGGCGCATGCCGAAACAGAGTTCCCAGAACGGATCGGAGCCTTTCTCCCGGCGGGCGTGCAGGATAAAGGTCTTCGTCGGGCTGGCGTCGGTGTCGAGGTAGCCCGTCTCCGGGTTGCAGGCCGGCCAGCGGGAGGGCTCGGAATTCTCGAGGTAAGCCAGACCGTCCTTCACGATGCCGCGGATGGGGTAGCCTAAGTCGCCCGGTCGACCGATATCGTTGCGTTCGCGACCGATGAGCGTGTGGTCGCGGGCGGGGTTGGAACGTCCGTCGACGCCGCTCTGGAAGATGTCGCTCAGGCTTCGGCCCGAGGTCGGTGCGAGGGCTCCGGAGGTAGGCCAGACGATGCCAGCGGCATCGAGGAAGGTCGGGGCGAAGTCGACGAAGCTGACGTAGTCGGTGACCTTGCGGCCGGGATTCTTGATGCCCTTGGGCCAGCGGATGGCGAGGGGCAGGTGATTGGCGTTCTCGTAGGCCGAGCCCTTCACGCGCGGGAAGGGCATGCCATTGTCGCTCGTCACAACCACGATAGTATTTTCCAGCTGGCCGGATTTCTCAAGAAACTCCAAGGCGCGGCCGACGTGACGATCGAAGTGTTCCACCTCGAAGGCGTAGTCCAACATGTCTCCGCGAATCGTCTCGTTGTCGGGCCAGTAGGCCGGCACGCGGTCGATATCGCTCGTCTTCTTGCCCCCGAGGCGGGTGCCCGTGCCTTGTTCGTATTCGCGGTGCGGCTCGATGGAGCCGAGCCAGAAGAACCAGGGCTGGCCGGGCTTGGCCTGCGCGAGGAAGGTCTGGAAGTTGGCGCTATAGTCGTTGTTCGTGATGTCCGTTGTCGGCGCCTTGGCCTTCTTCTGATTGAACTGCTTGCCCGCCATCGCGCGGGGTGAGCCGTCGGTCTTGAGGGCGAGACCAGGCCCCCAGACCTTACCCGTGGACGCATAGGCATAGCCTTGCTGCTCGAGGACGTCGGGGAAGATGGCGAACTCCGGCGGGAAGACGCACTGATGGTTGGCGGCGGCGCCGAGGAGCCAAGGGTGGCGGCCGGTGAGGATCGAGGAGCGCGAGGGCGCGCACTTGGCTGTCGGCGTGTAAGCGTTAAGAAAGAGGAGACCTTCCTTGGCAACGCGGTCGAAGTTTGGGGTCTTGACCCAGGAGCATCCGTAGGCGCCGGCGTGACCTCGGCCCCAGTCGTCAGCCGTGATGAAGAGCACGTTCGGACGCGTGGGCTCAGCGGCGGCGAGGCCGATGATGGAGTGCAAGAGGGCGGCGAAGAACAGGGCGGGGCGCATGAAGTGGGGTTGTTCCTACTAAGCCGAGCGGGGGGCGGCATGCAACGCCTCAGCCATTGGGCCAAAGAAAAGGCCGGGCGACTTACGTCGTCCGGCCTTCGCGGGAGCCTCAGGGAAGGCTTATTTCTTGGCCGGAGCGTCGGCCTTCTTAGCCGGCGCCTTCTTGCCACCCTTCGCGGCGGGCTTCGCGGCCGGCTTCGGGGCGAGGTCGCGGATCTTCACGTTACGGAACCAGACTTCGTCGCCGTGTTCCTGCAGGAGGATGTGGCCGTCGGCCCACTCGCCGAAGTTCTTTCCGTACTTAGGGTCGGCATACTTCGACTTCGCGACGAGGTCGCGGAATTCCGCGGTGTTGCGATCGTAGGAGATCACTAGACGGCCGTTGAGCCAGTGTTCGACCTGGGTGCCCTTGGTGATGACGTAAGCGTTATTCCAGTCGCCGATGCGGTTGGCGCGCTTGTTCGTAGCGGTCTTCAGGTCGTAGAGTGACGAGACCGTGCGGTTGCCGTCGCGGCCGAGTTTGGCGTCCGGGTGGACGGCGTCGTCGAGCATCTGGAATTCCAGGCCGAAGGCTGAACCGGCGCCCTGATTGAGGTTGGGCTGCACGAAGTATTTCAGGCCGCTGTTCGCGCCCGTGGTCAGCTTGAAGTCGACGGACACCTCGAACTCCTTGAAGCGCTCGATGGTGATGATGTCGCCGGCGTTGGCGGATTCCTTGCCGTCACCCTTGGCGACATGGAGCATTCCCTTTTCGACGGACCAGCCGGCCTTAGGGAAGTCCGGGCCCTTGGCGGAGCGCCAGCCCTTGCTGGAGCGACCGTCGAAGAGGAGCTTCCAGCCATCGGCCTTCTCGGACTCGGTCAGGCTGTTGTCCGGGATCTTCGTGAGGGAGATATTGCGCCATTCAACAATGGTGCCGGCCTTGGCGGCGTCCTTGCCGATACCGTGGACCTGGAAGGCGATGAAGCCCGTCTTGTAGCCGTCGTCACGGACATCGACGCGCTGCACACCGTTGAGCCAGGTGCGGATGCGGTTGCCGTTGGCTTCGACCTTCACGTGGTTCCATTCGCCGATCTTGGAGAGCTCGCGACCCTGCTTGGAGAAGGCCAGGGCGTCGCCGCCGCCGAAACCGGGGAAGATCCAGCCACGCCGGCCTTCTTCGTAGAGGCCAGCGGACCACATGCGGGCCTCGGTGGCGTCCTTCTTCACGTTCTTTGGATCGGTGTCGATCTCGGCTTGGTAGCCGTGGACGCGTCCGACGGGCACCTTGGCGGGCTTGCCGTCGCCGCCCTTGTAGATGACTTCCTTGGCTTCGGAGCGGCTGCGGAACTGCACGCCGGAATTCAGGCGAGGGTCGTTCTTGAAATCATACTCGAGCACGAAGTTGCCGTAGTCCTTGTCGGTGGCGAGGAAGGTATTCGGCGTGTTGAGGGTCGAGGTGCCGACGAGGTTACCCTCGGCGTTGACCGAATAGGCCGCTTCGCCGCCGAGCTTCTTGAAGCCCGTGAGGTCCTTGCGGTTGAAGATCTCGACCTTGTTGGGGTTGGCCTTCGGCGCGCCCGGGGCGGCCTTGGAGGCGGTGGATTTGTCGTCGCTGGCGCAGCCGACGATGAGGAGGGCGGCGGCCGAAAGGCTCAGAAGGAGCGGGGTCTTTTTCATGGTGCGGATGATTTGATTTAGAGATGAAAAAGCGGAGCGGCCTTGCGACCGCTCCGCTTCGTCGGAGGAGCTTAGAACGTGGTTGGGATCTCGAAGCCCTTGCGGCCGGTGCGCTTGGCCACGAGGTCGCGGTTGGCGGCCTCGGCGTTGGCGCCGGTGAAGAGTTCGGTCTTCGTATCCTGAGTGAGCGGAGCGCCGAGGACGGCCTTGGACTCGTCGAGATTCACGCCGTTACGGCCGAGGTGTTCGGCCATGCGGCCGAAGGCTTCGGAGAGACCCGAGCTAGCCTTGAGCGCGTCCTTGATTTCGCCGGCGCTCTTCTTCGCGCCGAGGCGGAAGGAGATGTTGGCGGAGTGGACGAGGGCGGTCGACAGGTGGCAATCGCGCACCGGGGAGTTGATGTCCACGGAAGAACCCTTGCGGATGGCAGCGACCCAGTTGGCATGGTGGCCAGAGGCACCGCCGGTGAGGTCGACCTGGTCGACGGACTTACCGTAAGACTTAGTCTGTTCGCCATTGGTGTCGTAGGCCTGCGCGGAATTGTAGTCGGGTACCACGATGGTGCCGTTTTCACATTCGACGACGATACCGATCTCGGGTGCCTTCTTGAACTTGCCGAACTTGTTCATCGGTCCGTTCATCTTGCCGTCTGAGCTCAGACCGTAGACTTCGGTGATGAGCGGGGCGGCGGCGTAGTTGTGGATCGAGATGAAGGTGTTCGGGGTTTCGGCGCAATCGACGTAGCCGAAGCGGCCGCCCACGGAGACGACCTCAGGGGAGACTTCTTGCGTGTTGAGGAACCAGCGGGCGATGTCGATTTCGTGAATCGCCTGGTTGCAAAGGTCGCCGCCGCCGTAGTTCCAGAACCAGTGCCAATCATAGTGCACTGCTCCCGCGGAGCCAGTTTCCTGGACTTTATCGGACTGGTTGCCACGGATGGATTCCTGGATGTCGGCCGGTCCGTTCCAGAGGTCGTAATCGATGTCAGAAGAGATCTCGTTCTTCTTGGCTGGGCCGATGGACTTGCGGCGCTTGTAGCAGATGGCGCGAGAGACCTTCACCTTGCCGTACTTGCCGGCGTGCACGTCCTTGATGGCTGCGCGGATGCCGGCGCCGGAGCGGCTCTGGGTGCCGGCCTGGACGACGAGTTTGGAGAAGTGGTTCGAGGCGGCGACGAGTTGCTGGCCTTCGAAGATGTTATGCGAGAGGGGCTTCTCGATGTAGAGGTGCTTGCCGGCCTGCAAGGACCAGATGCCCTGAATGGAGTGCTGATGGTTCGGGGAGGCAATGGAGACGGCGTCGATATCTTTATCTTCAAGCATCTTGCGGATGTCGGTGTAACCCTTGGCGCCGGGGTTGGCCTTCAGGCCCTTGGCGACGACCTTGGAGTCGACGTCGCAGAGGGCGACAATGCGGACGCCCTTGATCTTCTTGAGATCTTCGATGTGATTCAGACCGCGGCTACGGAAGCCGACGACGGCGACGCGGAGGTCACCGTTGGCGCCAGCGGATTGGGCGTAGGTCTGGGCGCTGAGTCCCGCCACGGCGGCAGCCAGGGCGGAGTTCTTGATGAACGTACGACGATTGAGTTGGGACATAGGTATGACTGGGGGGTGAAGGGTGAGCATATGGAGATGCCCGTTGAGTCGAGAATGTTCCTAGGCACGCCCTAACCGAATAACGGTAATGAAGGCTGCGCCTTAGGGCCAGGGCTTGGGCTAGGGATAGGGCTAGCCCTCGATGCCTAATAAACTAATTATCAGTTATTTAGGTATCAGGTTAAATCACCTGGCCCTAGCCCTGTCCCTGGCCCTAGCCCTACTTCAGCCTACTTAACCGTCCGAATATACTCCCAGATGGCCTCAAACTGGGCCGGGCCTTTGCCGTCGTAGGGGTCGGTCAGTTGGGTGACGCCTTCGGGGTCGGCGTACTTGGGCATCTTGGTGTCCGGATCGATGCGCGTCGGGGCGAGGGTCCAGCGGTGGAAGTAGCCTTTGCGGAGGCGTTCGGCGGACTGCGCGAAGTTGATGGCGGGAGCCTCGAAGACGGCGGTGGCTTCCTTTTCGCCCACGGCGTGGCAGGTGATGCAGTTGAAGCCTCCATCAGCGCCGATGAGTTTCTCTCCGTTAGCGATTTTCTCGGCGTCGCTGGCCGGCTCGGCGGCTTCCTTCTGCGGCAGGCCGTGCTGGTGGTTGAGGCCAAGCGCGAGTCCGTCCGCATAGTGCGCGAAGCCGGGCATACGGCCGATGAGCCACGGGCGTGGCTTATATTCGATCTGTCCGGCGATGAACTTACTCATCCAGTCATGGCGGAGTTTTTCACCGAGCCAGGTCAGCGGAGGAATTGGTGCGTCTGGTACGGGTTCGCCTTCGACGTGTTCCTTGGCCGGTAAGGCGTCGCGCAGTTTCTTCGCTTCGCCATCGACCTTGGTCCAGGTGCTGACGTTACCGTCGCGCGAGTGACAGGCGACGCAGTTGAGGTTCTTGATCTGGCGTTCAGCGAACTCAGCCGGGGTGTCTTGTTTGAGTGAGGCGAGATCGGTCGCGAGGAAGGCCTTGAGCGAGGCGCGCTGCGTGGCCGTCAGGGCGAAGTCAGGCGCCGCGGCGCGGGCCTTGTCATCGGGTGCTAGGCAGCCCTTGTCGCCGGACTTGAGCACGGTCGCGAGGGTCGGCTGGGTCGTGGCGGGCATGCCGGCGTGGCAATTGAGGCAACCCGCGCTGACGAGCAGGGTGGCGCCGCGGGTGGCGTCGCCGTTGATTGCGTCGCGCTTGATGGCCCGTCCGTTGGCGATCAGGTAGGTGGCGAGCTGTGAGGCTTCTTCATCTTCGAGGCGGAAGTGGGGCATGCGCGTGCTCGGGTAGCTCTTGGCGGGATCTTTCAGGAATTCGATGAGCGCGGCGGCATGCCACTTATCGCGGATATGTCCCATCGGAATGCGGTCGTGTGTGTCCTTGCCTTCGGCATCGGGTCGCTGGTGGCAGGCGATGCAGCCGAGGTTGGCGAAGAGCGCGCCGCCTTGCGGGGCTAGCTTGAGGTCGAGCGGCTTCTCGGTCACAGGCGCGGCGCCCTGCGTGAGCATCGCGGCGAGGTCAGCCGCCTTCTGGTTGGCATCGGCTCCGGCGAAGACCTTGGGCATCAGCGTGTGCGGACGGATGGCGTGCGGGTCGCGGATCCAGTCGGCAAGGAAGGCTGCCTTGTATTTCGTGCCAAGCTCGGAGAGCAGCGGGGCGATCTGGCCGTGTTCCGGCATGCCGGTTCCCTTGGTGGGCAGCAGCGCGGCGTCAGCGTGGCAGGCGGCGCAATTCATCTGGGCGAAGAGCAGTCGCCCGTCGCGCCGCTGCGTGGCGAGGTCGAGGTCCTTGTCGGCCGGATGCGTCAGCAGCGAGGGTGGGACGGGCTCGAGTGGAAAATCTTTCGAAGCCCAGCTCAGGCGCACGAAGGTGTCGCCCTTGTCGGCGCTGGCAATCTCAGCGATGATACGGTTGGCCCCTTTGTTGAGCTGCACGGTCTTGATGCCAGGTCCATCGAGGAGTGGCTGGCCATTGAGGCTGAGCTTAAATTTTCCGGAGGATTCTGCGCTGAGTTTAAAGGTGCCGCGCAAGGGCGACTGCAGGTCGCCTTCCCACTTCACCATGAACGGACCGGCAGCGAGGAAGGGCGTGGGTGCCTGGTCGGCGGGGACGGTGAGGGCGAGCAGGCGGTCGGAGCGGACGTCGGTCTTACCAGCGGAGGTGAACGTTACCTTGAGTCCGGGCAGGTCCTGTGCGGAGAGGGTGGTCGCGATGGTCGCGGCAAGCAGGCAGAGGAGGCAGCGGAAAAGCATAGCGGCGGGACGCCTCTTAATGAGAGACATTCCCGCCATCAGGCAAGCCCCCAACAAAAAGGCCCGGCGTGAACCGGGCCTTTCGACGTGAGGATTTCGCCTTAGTTACTTGGCGAACGAGCGGTAGTCTTCGCCTTCCTTCTCTGGGACGACGTTAATCGTGCTGCCGATGTCATCCGGAACGCGGGAGCCGTCGACGGCCTTCACGTTCATCTTGATGCGCATCTGCATCACCGGCACGAGGCCGGGGACTTCGAGGAACACCGTCTTGCCGTCGTCAGAGAGCTTCACCGACTTGATCGCGACGGATTCGGTGCCCTTTTCCGTGGGCTTGCTGACCTTGTATTCGGCCGAGCCGTAGGCGCTGGACCAGAGGTAGTTGTAATGTTCGATCGACCAGTTCTGGAGGTCCGAGGCGGTCTTCTTGTCGAGGGCGCCGGTGAAGCCGATGGTGATGCCCTGCTTGGAGACGTGGAGGGATTCCTGCATGGTCACGGACTTGCCGGTGTAGCGCACGCGATGGATCGCGCCGTCCTTCACGCCGTTGGTTTGCCAGCCCTTGAGGCCGGAGACGTAGAGCTGACCATCCGCCGGGTTGAAGCGCGCGCGCATGATGCCGGAAGTGAACTTGAGCGGGAACTTGACCACGCCGCCCTGCGGGATGTCGCCGACGCGTTCCTGGAGGACGGCGAAGAGCGAGGACTTTCCGTAGGACAGGTAAAGCATGCGGCCTTCGAAAGGACCCCACTTGCCTTTGTTGGCCGGAACCCAGATCTGGCCGCCGTTGGAGTTGTCCATGTCGTACGGCACCCAGCAGAGGTGGGGGCTGTACTTCGTGGGCGGAGGGTTCATGTGCGAGAGGTCAGGGACTTCGATGAATTCGCCGGGCTTGGAGAAGTGGATGTAGTCCACTGGCACCCAGGTGCCCTGGTTGTCACCGTTGGAGATCTCGCCGTTGGGGCCGACGCCCATGCCGTTCGGGGCGCGGATGCCGGTGGCGTACACTTCGAACTTCTTGCCGTCGGGCGAGACCTTGAAGATGCAGCCGTGGTGGTCGCTGAGGGGGCCCCAGCCGCGGCCTCCCGGGTTCACGGGTCCGCCTTTGAGGAAGTAGAAGTTGCCTTGCGAGTCGGTCTGGAGGTCGAACGTGAACTCGTGGAAGTTTGAGGTGACCTGGACGTCGTTGTTGAAGTTCTGGTAGAAGTCGGCTTCGCCGTCCTTGTTAAAGTCGTGCAGGAGCGTGATCTGGTCGCGGCCGAGGACGTAGACGTCGTCGTTGACGATCTTCAGGCCGAGGCCGTGGAAGATGCCGGTGGCGTAGCGGTGCCAGGTGATCTTGCTGAACTTGTCGTCGGCGAACTTGCCGACCCAGACGTCGCCGCTCCAGGTGGCGAAGGCAATGCGGCCGTCCTTGAAGAAGTCAATCGCACCGACGCGGATCCAGGCGTTGTAGGGGTTGTCCGAGGGGACGCTGATGTTGTCGACGAGGTAGGGGGCGTTGACGATTTCGGCCAGCTTGTCCTTGAGGACCTGCTTCTGCGCAGCGTCGTTTTCGCCAGCGAGCTGGGCCTTGACGGCGTCGGCCTGCTTGGTTTGGTCGACTTCGCCGAGGACGCCTTCGGTCACGACGTCTTGGGTCCAGTGGGCGGGGCCGCCCTTGGTGAAGGCACGCAGGTCGGTGGCGGTGGCGACCTGGGAGGTCACCTTGCGGAGTACGTCGCCGGAATTGATCGCGCCGTGGGCGAACGAGACCTTAAAGGAAGTGCCGGCGGCGACTTTGGTGAGCTTGAGGGAGAGGAAGTTACCCTTGTTGCTGAGAATCGAACCGCCCGGCAGGCCGTTGACGGTCACGGTGGTGAGTTCGTCGGCGGGCTTCACGATGGCCGGGGCGTTCTTGGCGACCTTGGCTTTGGCCTTCGGGTCTGCCTTCTTACCGGGAGCAGGTGTGGGCGGTAGCGGAATCTCGACGCGTACGATGGCGTTGGCACCGTCGGCGAGGTCGACCTTACCGCCGTAAGGGAGGTCAAGGAGGCGCACGGAGGAATCCAGTTCGCCCTTCACAACGGTGAAGGAGCGGGAGAGCACGATGACGTCGCCGACTTTTTCCATCTCGGCGGATTCCAGCACTTCGGCGGAGCCGACGGTGTAGGCGAAGACGACGCGGTCGCCGTGCAGGTAGAGGCCTTGGTACTTGGCGTGCTCGCGCGGGAGCGGGCCGAGGGGAATATTGGACATCACGCCCTCGGGGCCCTTGGGCAGGGTGCGGGTTTCGTTAAAGGTGCCATTAAAGCTCCAGCCGGGGCCGGGATTCGTCTCGAAGAAGACCTTGGCGCCAGCCACGGGGCTTGGGTTGGGGCCGTGCGCGCCGTCGAAGGCGACGCCCTTGAACTTCATCCAGCCGCCCGTCCAAGCGCCGGCGCCGCGGAGGGTCTCGGTGTCGAAAGCGAAACCGGCCTCACGGTTGCCAAGGTTGACCATGACGGCCTTATTGGCCGCGCAGCCCCTTTGCTTGAAAGGGCTTTCACCCTGGGTGTTGTCGATCGAAGCCGAGAGGAAGCGGCCGTAGTCCATCGCTTCCCATTTCGAGAGGGGCTTGGCGTCGGGCTTCTTGGTCGCGTCTTGGGCGAAGCCGGTCACGGCCGCCAGCGCGAGCGCCAGGAATAGGGAGGTGCGGGTCAGGGTTATCATGTGATTGGAAATGGGGTTGGGCGGGGGAAGGGCAGAATTGATGAAACCGCCCCCCTCTGTCCACCGTATTGGAGTGTTAAGAGGGCAGGAAGTTCCCCGCGAATAACCGATGGCAGATTACCGATGGCGGAGGACATAAAGTGAGTTGGCCAGGGTCAGTTGAGCGGAAACGGCCGATTAAAGGGGGTGTCCGTCCTTGCCGATGCGTTGGGCTAAGGGTTTTCTTTTAAGCATACCCCGCTCATGTCTTCTCGCCTTGCTCTGTTGATTGGTCTGCTCTCCGCAGTTCATTCCCCTTCAATCTCGGGCGCTCCGGGTGCTTCGGAGTCTTCGTTGGTCTTTAATACCACGATCCAGAAGAATGACCTCAAGGGCGATTTTGAGGCCCAAGTGTTTTTTGCCCAGAGTCAGGTCATTCCCTCGCGGCCTCGCGAAGATGACCGCCAGCCTCGCCTGATAAGCCTGCGCAAGTCTCTCCTGATGGTGCGCCCGCTACGAGCCGACTCCACGCCGATCACGGTCACAGCGGTGGACGGCTCCGGCAAGGAGCTCGGGATATTGAACCTTAATCCGCCGGAGCAATTGCCTAAGACCGCTTACTTCGTGGAAGGCGTGCCGGCGGGCGGGATGGATTTCAAACCGAAGGGCGAGTCGCACGGCATGATCGACGGTTCGGCCGAAATCTCTAAACTGAGCGAAGCCGATGGCGGCACGCTACGCGCCATGCTCGGCAAAAACGCACTAGTCGAAATCTCTACGGCCGATGGTCGCTGGGTGAAGGATATCCATTTCCCTGCGGCCAAAGGCCTCGACGGCAGGGTCGTCCGCGTCAACGCCGGCGCCGGCTATGGTTCGACGATTCATTATGGCGACCAGTCGGTGAGCGTCTCCCGCGGACAGACCGTGATCTTCAAGGCCGCAGGCGGCCGCTGGTTTCGTGAGGGCGAACTGGACAATAACGGCCTGCGTTACGCCCGTGACGCCTGGAGCGTCGACCTCCCAGCGGAATGGATCCGGCCCGGCTTGGTCCTGCGTTTGCGTCAGGGCAAGGCGTCTGGCGAGCTCGCCGCGATCGACGTTGGCGCACCGACGCAGCTGTTGTTGCATACCATCGACTTGGGCTTCCTGACGACCCCTCGCGGGGCTTTCCGTTTCGCCGGCGATCGCGAGGCTCATCGCGAGTATTTCCAGACCGTCCCCGCTAGCCAGCTGATCGTCAGCCGGTATGCGCCGCTGCATCTCAAGGAAGTGATGCTGCCCACGGGCGTGCTGCTCAAGGAGGTCGACCCCAGCAAGGGCGGCTGGCACGAAGGCACGATGCGCCAGCATATCGGCAAGGAGCTGATCTCGCACGGCATCGATAACGCCAACTACGGGCTCCACAGCACCGCCGGCGCTGGCGAGAAGAGCCACCCGTACGCGGTCGCGCAGCTCGCGGCGCACAACAGTCGCGGCGTCTATTCCAATGGCGTCAAGGTCCATGGTGGCTCGGGCGGCAACGGCATGGTCACCCTCGATGATTCGCTCGGCAATGAGTTCAGTCATGAAGTCGGGCATAACTACGGGCTCGGACATTACGTCGACGGCTTTAAGGGCTCCGTCCATCGCGCGGCCGACCAAATCAATTCCACCTGGGGATGGGACGCCGATAAGCGCCGCTTCCTGCCGAATTTCTCGCCGCTCCGCACGGGCAAGGACGCCACGCTCGAAGGACAGTCGCAGTCGCCGTTCGACGGACGCAGCTACGGTTTCGACGCCATGGCCGGTGGCGCCCCGTTCTCTTCTTTCAACCGTTTCACGCTCTATACGCCCAATACCGCGGCAATCATCCAGAAGTTCTTGGAGTCCAAGGCGGTCTTCGATCCGCTTTCGCCAACGGGTTTCAGCAAGTGGAACGAGCCGTCAGCGCGCATGGAGCCGTTCAGTCATCGGCTGGCGACGGGCCGTTCGATCGGGGCGCCGATTAAAGGCCTGAGCGAGGTGAGCCTCACGAAACTACTTTCTGAGTATGAACGCGTCGAGGTCGCGATGGGCGACGGCAACTGGACGAAGGAAATTCCTTTGCCGCGCGCCTCAGTCGCTAACAAAGGACGCTCGGTCTCCATCTTGCATGGTGCCGGCTACGACTCGGTACTCCTGATGAACGGCGAGCAGGTGAAGGTCTCGCGGGGATTCGCCCAGGCTTATGTCTCCGACGGTCAGAAGTGGCAGGAAGCCAAAGGGACCGAAAGTTCCGTCGAGCGTAAGCCGCAGACTTTCGGCGCCGCGGTGGTCACGCTGGTCGGTTACTACGATCCCTCAGCTCAACTGGCCAGCTACGCCTATCCGGCCCTGCATGGTTCTCTTGGATTCTGTTACGCGGACGAGTCCGCCGAGGTTAAGACCTCCGACTGCCTGCTGGTCGTGGAGACCAAGAAAGGCACCCTCCGTTTCCGCCTCGCGGACCGACGTATCGATGCGAAGAATATGAACAAGTTTCACGTCAACGTGCCTGAAGCCAGCCAGCCGACCCAATTCGCCATCATCTGTGGCGGGAAGGTTCTCGCGAAGCGGAGCATCGAGCCGACGACCGAGAAACTCGCCGTCACCGTCCACGGCTACGTGCCCCCCGCCAAATAAACCTGGCCCCAGCCCTGCTCCTGTTCAGGCCTTCCAGCACCCCGGTAGGTGCTCGTCAAGCACACCGATGGCTTGGAGGAAGGCTTGGATAATGGTCGGGCCGACGAATTTCATGCCGCGCTTCTTCAGTTCCTTAGAGATCTGCTCGGCCAGCGGCGAGGTTGGCTGATGGGTGCGCGAGCGACGGACGACCGGCTTGCCGTCGACGTGCGCCCAGAGCCACTTGGAAAAACTACCATACTCTTCCTGCAGGGCGAGGAAGGCTCGGGCGTTGAGCGCCACGGATTCTAGTTTGCCGCGATGCCGAATCACGCCGGGGTCTTTCATCAGCGCATCGACTTTCTTGGCGTCGAAGCGTGCGACCTTACGGACGTCGAAGTGTGCAAAGGCCTTCCGGTAGTGTTCGCGCTTCTTGAGCACGGTGATCCAGGAGAGGCCGGCTTGCGCGCCTTCGAGGATGAGCTGCTCGAAGAGCAGGCGGTCATCGCGGACGGGTACGCCCCATTCGTCGTCATGATAGGCGACATAGAGCGGATCATCTCCGCACCAGAAGCAGCGTGGCTTCGGCTTGGCCACTTTAGGCCTTTGTCGAGAGACCGCGCAGCCACGCAATCCAGCCGGCGGGTAGGCCCCGGGCGAGGGCGCCGCGCACGATCTTCTCGTGGTAAAGCTTCGAGGGCAGGTGTGGGCCGGTGGGGTCGACGACCTTGTAAGCCTGGCAGTCGAGCGGGCAGTCTTCGAGGCCGGCTTCGAGCACCGTCATCTTGATGCGCTTATAGGCCGAACCTTCGGCGTCATCCATACGTTTCCAGTCGTCGGGCGTCATCTCATAGACTGCGCCCCAGACGCCAGGGGTATCCTGATCTTCCAAGACGTCGGCCGAACCGCCGCCCCAGGTCGAGCTGGGGTGCGTGAAAGCTAGGCGATGCTTAGGTAGGAAAGCCTTGCCGCGATAGCTGGAGCCGGGGCAACGGCGCTCCATCTGGGTGGAGTCCAGATTTGATCCGTAGGCGAAGTAGTACCGGCTCATGCGAAGGGAAAGGAACTTTGCCCATCTTGGGCGGAGATGCAATCATGCAACCATAGGTGGGGGTCTGCTGGCATGGTGAACTGCTGCGAAGAAATCTCAGGAATAGCCGCTCAACGTCCGTGCCGCTGGCTGTTAATAACTTGCAGACTAGGGTGACGGCTTTGCTTCGTAGCGTACCAGCATGCCAGCAGTTCCCCCGCGCGGCTATGCCGCGTCCCAGCAGATCCCCCTCCGATAGGCGTAGCCTATCGGGCAATATCATTACGGCCCAGGACGGTGATGCCGTGGCTGGAAAGGACGGAGGCGGCGAGTTCCTGTGCCTCGGTGCGAACGACGAGACCGTAGCGGCCATTCGGACGGAAGAGGAAAGGGTAGACGTAATGGATATTGATCTCGGCCTTGAGTAGGACGCCGGTGACGTCCTTGAGCTGAGCTTCCGACTGGAGCTCGATGGCGACGACGGGTACGTCGTCGTGGGCAAAGTGGTGCTCGTCGAGGATTTGCTCGGCTCGCTCGGGGTAGTCGACGACGATACGGATGATCGTGGAGTCGGTCGTATCCACCAGGCACAGCGCCATGATGTGGACGTCGGCGCCGGCAAGGGATTCGATCATTTCGTTAAGTCGTCCGACCTTGTTCTCGACGAAGATGGAGAACTGGCGGACAGGTCCGAGGTCAGGTTGCTGGGAAATATCGGCGGCCATCGAGAGTCATTATGACAATCCGGATGCGTTTCTCCAGCCCCTTTTAGGTTGAACGGAGGAAACCACGCCAGATTGTCCCGAGGTGCTCTCTTTTCTCGCAGTCTTCCTAGCCCAGGCGCCTACCCAGCTGCCCGAGACAGTCGTGATCGAAACTCGCCAAGCCGCCCCCTTGGCTGACGCTTCGCCTTCGGTCAGTCGCCTTGATGTCACGGCCGCGACGGAATCGGGCCTGACATCGCTCACCAGCCTCTTGGGCGGCGCCCCTGGCGTCTACGCCACGGAGCAATCCGGCGAAGGCTCCGTGGGTTCGCTCTTCCTCCGTGGTACGAATTCAAGCCAGACGGCGGTGCTTCTGGATGGTCGTCGCCTCCCGCAGGGTTTTTCCAATTCCTACGAGATTGGACGCTACCGCATCTTTGGTTTGTCCTCCGTGGAAATCCTGCGCGGCCCGTCTTCTTCACTCTATGGCGCTAACGCGCTCGGCGGCGTCATCGATCTGCGTCAGCAGTCGCCCCTCAGCGCCAAGGTCGGCTCGACGCTTGTCGCGGAAGGGGGTTCCTATGGACGCGGCTCCTTGGGTCTCGCCTTTCTTTCGAATAACGCCGCCGGTACGCAGGCGGCGACGCATGGCACGGCGGTCAGTGTGTCAGCCTCGCATGACGACGGCTGGCGTCCGAACGGTGACCGCGATGCTCTCAGCACCTATCTCAAGCACGAGTGGCGCTTGTCGCCCAATCTAGTCTTCGACCTCGTCGGCTCGGCCGACCGCGGCAAGGCCGGCCTGCCTGGGCAGGATATCGGCGGCACGGCGAGTTTGACGGATTGGCAACGCGATAGCGGCTGGCTGCTCTCGCCCGGGCTGCGCTTCCAGGATGCGAATACGGACGCTACCGTCTTCTGGTCCCGCGCGGGCAGCGCAATCTCCAGCGTCACGGCGCCCTATGCCAATCGTTACCTGCTGGATCGCGATGAGCTGACGGCTTTCGTCGACCGCAAGGTGCGGGCTGACCTCACTTTGGGCCTCGGCCTCACCTATGAACGGTCAACCTTTGAGCAGTTTGACGTGACCACGAACACCCAGACGTGGGCGGATACGCATGAGAGCCTTGGCGTCTGGACGCGGGCTGACTGGCAGGTGTCTTCGGTCGACCGCATCCGGGCTTCCGTCCGCGACGATCGCTTCACCGATTTCGCGGGCAAGACTACGGGCGAAGTCTCCTATTCGCATCGCTTCACCAAGGAACTGCTGGCTCACGCCAAGGTCGGTACCGCTTACCGCGCGCCTGCTGCCAACGACCTCGCCTACGGCACGCACCTGGGTCTGCCGCTGCGCCCGGAAAGTAATACCGGCACCGAGATCGGCCTGCGTCATGAGAACGCCGTCCCCGGCGCGCTGTCGTGGACGCTCGTCGCCTTCCGCAACGAACTCACCGACCTCATCGATTTTAATCCGACCAGCTTCCAGACTTACAATATCGCGAAAGCTCGAACCCAAGGGGTCGAGGTTGGCGTCGAGACGCGCCCCGCCAAGGGCCTGCGCCTCTTCGGTGCGACCACCTGGCTCGACAGCGAGATCCGCTCCGCCGGCTATTCTGGTACCGGGGTGGCTGGGGACAAGCTGCTGCGTCGCCCCACGCTTACGCTCACGCTCGGCGTGGAAGTAATCCCGAACGATGACTGGACCTTTGGGGTCTCCGCTGCGCACCTCCGCGGTCGTGAAGACTATGACTGGAATAGTGGTAGCCGCGTCAACCTGCCGGACGCCACCTTCGTGCGCGTCTGGCTTCGCCGGATTCTTTCTGACAAGACCGAGATCTCCCTGCGCATCGAGAATCTCTTCGGCGAAGACGCAGCGCCCGCCGCCTTGGGCTTCGGCGCGCAGCCCCGTTCGGCTTACGTGGGCCTGACGCGAAGGTTCTGAAGGCCGCCCAGCGGCGGCCTGAGCAGTTCCCCCAAGGAGGAGGGCGCGGTTGCGCCCTCCTCCTTAATTTTCCCTTCATCGAAAAGTAACTCTACTCCTCTTCCCATTAGCGGGGCGCACGATTTAATGGTGTGTACGGAAGCGCAGAGGGCTCCGTAACAACCCAACAATACCAACATGAATCCTCGCATCATCGCCCTGCTGGCGGTGCTCGCTTCGGCCGAACAGGCTATGGCGGGCGATCCAGCCGGTATCGCCAGTCACCCTGGCAAGACTCCTGCGGTACGTGCTCACAAGCCCGGCCACTTCGGTGATAATCGTCCCTACGTCCCGTCCGTGCTCACCCAGTTCGGGGATCCGCTGCCCGGCCTCACGGCCGAACAACTGAACCTCTTCCTGGACGGTCGGGACGACTTCGAGCACGTCGAAGACGTGGCCGGCGGTCTCGGCCCAATCTTCAATCGTGACTCGTGTGTCGCCTGTCACTCCTCGCCGGTCACTGGAGGAGCGAGCACCATCAACGTCACGCGCTTCGGCCAGACCGTGAACGGCAAGTTCGACCCGCTTGACTCCCTCGGTGGCTCGTTGCTACAGGAGAACGCGATCACGCCCGAGGCCCAAGAACTCGTACCGTCGCTGGCCAATGTGGTTATCCAGCGGAACTCGACTCCGCTCTTCGGACTGGGCCTTATCGGTGCCATCTCGGACTCCGAGATCGTCCGTAACGCCCACGCCTATCCTAACGAACGCATCAAGGGCCGGGTGGGCTGGGTGACCGACGTCATCAGCGGCAAGCGCATGGCGGGCCGTTTCGGCTGGAAAGCCCAGCAGGCCACGGTGCTCGGCTTTGCGGCCGATGCCTATCGCAACGAGATGGGCGTGACGAACCGCTACTTCCCCACTGAGAACGCCCCCAACGGCGACCTCGTCCGGCTGGCCAAGACGGACTTCGTCCAGGATCCGGAAGACGCGCCTGCCACGGGTCTGGCCGACTTCGAGAAGGTCGCGAACTTCATGCTATTCCTCGCGCCTCCCCCTGTGACCAAGCCCACGCCCGCCACGGCTTCGGGTCGTATGCTGTTCGATGTCGCCGCCTGTTCGCTCTGCCATACGCCCACGATGCGGACTGGTTACAGTAAGATTGCCGCGCTGAACAATAAGGAAGTCCGCCTCTACTCGGATCTCCTGCTGCACGACATGGGTTCGCTCGGCGACGGCATCGTCCAGGAGACCGCTACAGGTCGCGAATTCCGGACGCCGCCTCTGTGGGGTGCCGCTCAGAGCGCGCCCTACTTGCACGACGGCCGCGCCGTGACGATTCATGATGCCATCAAGGCGCACGATGGCGAAGGCAAGGTATCGAAGGATCGCTACCTCAAGCTGAATAAGGTCCAGCAGAAGCTCCTGACCGACTTCGTGTTGTCGCTCTAAGTCGATTAATCATCGCGCCACCAGGGCGGCCTCCGGGCCGCCCTTTTTGTTGGTAGGGTCGGGACCGCGGCACGACAGTGTCTGCCTGTTTCGAGGTAGGGACAGCACCACGTGCTGTCCTCTGTGGCTTTATATTGGGTGGGGCACGACCGCGTCGTGCCCCAGTCGGATTGAATTAGGGCGGCACGCGGAGCTGCCCCATCCCCATTTGTATCGTTGTAGGGCATCAGCCAAGGACACAGCATCGCGGTCATGCTTCGCCTGCTACCGTCTGCCCTGTTCTGTCTAGCGTTCACGCTGGTAAGCGCACTCCCAACCAACCCCGACATCGATTTCGCGGGCCCACCCCCCGGTCAAGCCGAGATCACCAAGCTCGCTGCACAAACAATCGGCCTACAGAATAGCGTCCTGTCAGCCAGTTGGTCCTTCCGCGACGGACAACTCCGCCCAGCCTCGTTGCGCAATGGCATCACTGGACAAACCTACGACCAGAGCGGCTCCGAGGTCTTCCGGCTGACCACTAAGCCCACTGCCGAAGGCAATGGGACCTTCCCAGTCGAAGTAACGCTCAGCGACGACAAGGTCACCGTACGTGTCGGGCAAGACGGCAAGGGTTGGGCAACGCTCGCCGAATTCCCGCGCGCAGATTTCCCCGGCGAACCTAAGCTCATCCGCGTCGGCAAGATGAACCTTAAGGCCCTCGCCAAGAACAGCGGTGGCGAGGCCGGCGACGTCGGCGAATCCCGCATCTTCAACCTCCAACCCGCCGGCGAGCGTGATGCCTTCTTCTTCAAGGCCCCGGCCAACCGCGCGTCCGTCCAAGAATATGCCTGGAAGGCCGGCACGACGCGTTTCAGCGCCAGTATCGATAAGGGTACCGACAGTGCGATGTCCTGGAGCCCGGCTGTGGCGCTCATCTGGGATGACGGCGTGCGCTTCCTGCTCGTTGGAGTCCGCGATAAGCGCGGGACTTTCAACCTCACCACCGCCAAGGGTGAGCAGATGAAATCCCCGCAGCTCTTGCCTTTCCCTGCGGGCGACCTCGCGGCGTCCCGCTTCACGCTGACCGACCCACCCAAGGCGGCCGCGATGACCGATGGCCAAGCCCTCGAGGCCGAACTGACCTCCCCGCAGGGCGTCCGTGTCCGCTGGCGCGCTGAGCTCCGCAATGGCGCCAATTACATCCGCCAAACCATCGCGCTCGCCTCGCCCCAACAGGCCTGCGCACTCCAAGGCGTTGAGTTCGCCGACCTCCGTTTACCTAAACTCACTACCATCGGCACAGCCCCCGGCTGCCCCGTGGCGGGCTCCGGCTTCTTCGCGGGCGTGGAGATGCCCGGCGCGACCAACCTCACTGGCCCGACCGGCGCACGCATCGCCTTCGCCTGCGCGCTCGAACTCAACCCGACCCAGTCCTACACCTTCGGTTCCGTCATCGGCGTCTCCGGCGGCCAGATCCGCCGCTCCTTCCTGCGCTACATCGAACGCGAGCGGGCCCGCCAATCGCAGCCATTCTTGCATTACAACTGCTGGTACGACCTCGGCTACAACGTCGATGAACCCAAGATGCTCGACGTCGTCCGCGCCTTCGACACCGAGCTGGTGAAGAAGCGTGGCGTACCCGTGCGCTCCTACCTCGTCGACGACGGCTGGGATAATCCCAGCAAGGGCCTGTGGATTGAAAACACCAAGCGCTTCCCGCAAGGCTTTGCCGGCACTAAGGCCAAGATGGAGCCCCTCGGTGCGCACCTCGGCATCTGGATCTCGCCGCTCGGCGGCTACGGCGGCGACAAGGAACGTACCGCGCACGCCCAGAAGCTCGGGCTCATCCCCGAAGGCGCCAAGCTCGACCTCTCCTACCCCAAGTATCGCCAGTGGTTCACCGACCGCTGCCTCCAGCTCATGCGCGAAGGCGGCGTGAACTCCTTCAAGTGGGACCGTGCTGGCGACGGCGTCAGCCCGCACTTCATGGCGCTCCTCGACGTCGCCAAGCGCCTGCGCGTCGAGAATCCCGAGGTCTTCATCAATGTCACCGTCGGCACGTGGCCTTCGCCATTCTGGCTCAACCACGTCGACGCCACCTGGCGCATGCACAGCGCCGACGTCGGCTGGGCTGGCAAGGGCGACGATCGCGAGAAGTGGCTGACCTTCCGCGATGGCTATTGCCACAGGCTCTTCGTCCAAGCCTCGCCACTCTACCCACTCAACTCCGCGATGCACCATGGCATCGTCCACGGCCGCTCATTCCAAGGAGATAAAGTCGGCAAGGCCGGCAACGATCTGAAGAACGAGGTGCGTTCGTATTTCGCCAACGGTGCCGCGCTGCAGGAGCTCTACCTCACCCCGTCGATGATGACCCCAGCGGCTTGGGACCACGTCGCCGCTTCGGCCAAGTGGGCCCAAGCCCATGCAGACGTCCTGCGAGATGCGCATTGGGTCGGCGGCGATCCGCTGAAGCTCGAGCCTTACGGTTACGCCGCTTGGAACCCGCGCGTTGCGACGCTCATGCTGCGCAATCCCGATGATCAGCCGCGGACGATTGAGTTGGATGCGGACGTCGTCTTCGAACTGCCTAACCAGACCCGTACCGCCACCCCGACCTTCGACCTCCGCTCGCCCTACGCCGACCAACGCCTACGCACCCTACGCCTTGTGGCCGGGACCAAGGTGACCGTAACGCTCGAGCCATTTGAAGTCTTGGTATTCGACACCGGCGCTGGTAAGTAGCCCGGATGCTCGACTGGTTGCACGCTAACACCCTAGCCATCTTTCTCCCGGCCGCTCACTTATACGCGGAGACGGGCTTGGGGACGATGCCGAGGCGCTTATAATCGAAGCCCGTGCCGAGGGGCTCGTAGGTGCCGACGAGTTCAACCGAACGATCACGTGTGATGGCAGCTTCCATACCCATGCCCCAGTAGGCGGCGTTGATGACGAGTCGCCGCAGGCCGGCACTCCGGAAATCATCCCCGCTGCCCATGGTGGATTGGAAGACGCGGGCTTCTTGTCCGCCGCTGGTCCGCCAAGTCTTGAACCAGGCCACGGGCAGGGCTTCGAGTTTCGGGTTGGGCAGATCATCGTGCTTCCGCCCCATGAGCGGCTGGCCCCAGACGAGCGCCGTGCAGCCACTCGGCAGGCTGCCGCCTTCTTTGTAGGTGCGATACACATCGGAGTTACCCCAGATATCCTCTACGCCGCGGAGAATGGGGTGCTCTTTCTGACTCTCGACGATGAGGCCGCGGGTGGAATCAGCATGGTAACGTCCATGGTGACCGCGGAAACTGCCACCCAGAATGCCATCGCCCCAATTGACCTGCTTGCCATCGATCTTGTAAGGCAACTGCGCATGGAACCCGTGATTGGTCGTGCGTAAGGCGATGAAGGGTTTGCCGGAATCCACATACTTCACGATGAGCTCTCGCTCCGACATGGGCAGAGTGAGTAAGCGGCAGAAGAAGATGACCTGATCCGCCGAGGCGAGATGCTCAAGGCCAGCGATATGGTGCGTCTTGAACTCCTTCTCTTTGCCTTTCTCTGGGTAGACCGGCATCGTCGGGTCGACGAGGCCTTGGTCGCTCAAGGCGAAGAGTACCGTGCAATCGAAGCCATGACGGGTGCTGAGAATCTTCGCCAACATGGGCATGGACTGCTCGCTCCGGTATTCTTGGTCAGCCGCGATGAGGACGATGTGCTTACCTTTGCCTGGGCCTTCGCCGCCGGCATAAGTCAGCCATTGGGGATTTTCGGGTACCGGATGGGCTAGGCCATGCAGGCTGCAGAGCAGGGCGGCGAGTCGGAGTAATTTCATTAGAGGTGAGGTCGCTGCTTACTTCGTGGGGATTTCATTGACGGTGTAATACGCCTTGGTGTGGAGCAGGGGCGTCCCGGTCTTGGCGCGGATCTTCGCGAAATCGAATTCATGGATATGGCCCTCTTCGATCCGCGCCAGGGTGAGCCGGACGGAAAGCCCGTCCGCCGCGGGCACGGCTTTGAGTACTTTGGGCGTGGTCTGGTCGACTTCCGGGCTGCCATAGCCGGCCTGGTAAATATGCGTGTAGGTCGAGACGTCGTAGCTCGCCGGATTCGCCGCGGTCTCGGGGTCGACGGGTAGGGTGAACGTAATCAAGAAGCCGTCGGGCTTGATGTTGATCTCTTTTACTTCAAACGGTGTGATGCCGCTCCAGTCGATGCGCTGGAGCGCAAAGGGTTCGGTGCCGCGCACGGGCCATTGGGCGTTGGTCGTGAAGCCGCCGGCGACGAGTTGGCCTTGCGGCGAGAACTCCACGTTCATGGTGCCCGTGGCGAGTCCTTCGCGGAAGGGGTAGCAGGCGCCTTGCCAGACTCCGTTGACCTGTTCGGTGGTGGCGCGCAGGAGGATGCTCAAGGTGTAGTCGCCGAGGAAGAACTGGCCGGCGAAGGGGCCGAACTTGCCGCCGGTCTGATCGAGCCGGAAGCCAGATATCGACCGTCCCATCTTGATGTAAGGGAAGCGCACCGCCGGGGGCACGAACTCTTTCACGCGTTTGCGTTCAAGGTGTATCCGCGAGTTGCTATTGGGCTTTACGGGTTCTTTGAGGTCCTTCGTGAACGCATACCAATTATAGCTCGCCGGGTGGCCGAGGAAGCCTCCGGGTTTTAGATGCTTGAGCGAGCAGCTGCCGTTCCACGGTCCTTGGCTCTCAATAACGAACATCTCGCCCTGGGTATTAGCCGCGATGCCGCCGGGGCTGCGGAGTCCGCTGCACACGGGGATCATCTGACCTTGGGGCGTAATCTTCACGGCCCACCCGCGGAAAAGGTTATGCGATTCGTACGATCCGCTGAGGCCCAGCGCTACCCAGATATTACCCTGCGGATCATGCTTGGAGGCGAAGGCGAATTCATGGCCCTCGGCGTAGCCCCAATTGTTAGAGAGGGTTTCATAGCGGTCCGCGACGCCGTTCCCCTTGGTATCACGGATGCGCAGGACTTCGCTGAAGGAAGTCGCGGTCATCGCGCCATCTTTCCACGCGAGGGAGAAGATCTCATCCTGACCGGTCGCAAAAAGGTGGAACTCCGGCTTCGGCGGCGTGGAGAAAGCGCCTTGGATGAAGTAGATGTCGCCGCGGCGCGTCCCCACTGCGAGTCGTCCATCGGGCAATATTTCCAGGCCGCCTGGCCGCATCGGAATCGTCGAGGGAATCGGGATGTTGACGATGGGGTAATACTTCGCCTCCGCGGCGGCGGTGCCCCACATGGCACCTAAGTCCTCGGCCGCGAGGCCGGGGGTGCAGGCGAGCATCGCCCAGACGAGGGAAGATCGGAGCGTTACCATTGGTAGTCGAGGGTGAGCGTGGAGGTGCCCGCTGGCAGCGTGAGCGGGATGAGGAGTTCGTCTTCTCGCACAATCCCTTGATGGGCATCCGTGAGGCGCACTTTCAATTTAGCGGCGGCGAACGTTTTGGGGTCCGTCGCGGTGACCTTGGCGCCACTGATAGCTCGGAAGTAGAAGGGGGCCGTCCCGCTGGGAGCCGTGAAGGTGAGGGTGCGTTTGAAATACGTCTTACCATCGCTCCCACGCACATCCTCAAAGAAGTCCGCTACTTTCACTTCGCCGTATTCGTAGTGAAAGGTCGGACGCTGAAGCGCATCCAGATCATAGCCCCTGAATTGATAGCCGAGGTTCTGGGGGAAGCCGAAGGTGGTCTTACCCTTGGCGGGCCAGTTATCCTCGAGGGATTTAAGCCGATGAAACGGCACGCCCGCGGGGAAGGGGATCATCGTATCCTGGGCCCGCGGCTGGAAGGAGCCTAAGTCGACATTGGCGAACTCGCCCTTCCAGAGTTGTCGCAGGGTCATTTCCTCTGAATCGAAGCCGAGGCTGATGCGGCCAGGGTAGCCTACCGCGATTCCACGGTAGCCGATATTACTACGTCCGCGACAAAGCTCAGCCACGTCCGTCACGCGCAGTTCCTTGGACTGACGGGAAAGCCCGAGCGGATTCTTGGCCTGCGTACCAGCTTCGAGGTAACGCCAGAGAGCTTCAATCTGTTGGGAGGAATCGCCTCCGAGCACATCGGGACGCAGGGTTTGGCCACCCGGCCAATAGCTCGGCATGATGATGCCGGGGTGGAAGCGCTGCGGTGAGCGCATGTAGAGGTGGAACCAGTTTTTCTGAATGCGTTGGGTCATCCCGACCAAGTCCAGGGCCCCGGCCCCGGCCGATTTCTGACCGTTGAAATCATGGCAGGCGATGCAACTAAAGCCTTTGGCTCCCATCATCTCATAGCCGGCATTTTTCGATTCCTGTAAGTTGGGCACTTCGGGCAGGACGGCTTTCTCGAGGTGGTCGACCTGACTAAAGAGTCCGACCAGCGGGCGCATATGGACTTCGCCAAACTGCGGCATGGCCGTCGCAAGGTAAGGGCGTGGCCGTGCTCCTTGGAGAAGGGCCCCTTCGAGCCCAGCGGTGGTGAGCTTCGCGCCCACGTCGGAAAGCGTCGGCGGTAATCGGCCTTGATCACCCAAGGCGGGTGCGGTGCCGGTGAAGAGTGCGTTGCGGGCCGGAGCGATGCCGCCGAGCCCACGGCGGTCGTGGCAGGCGAGGCAATTGAAACGGGTGAGTTCCAGTTGGAGGGCTTGTTCGGCTGTGGCGGTGAAGCCGCTGGGGCGAGTCAACGCGGCGCGAATCATCGCGCGTTGATCGGCCGAGAGGTCGAAGTGGGCCCAGGCTCCGGGCTGTCCGCTGAGGCATCCTTGCGCGAGATTCAATTTGGCCAAGGGCATCGCGGGCGCCGCGGTCACGCCAACGTCATCATGGCAACGCGCACAACCCATGCTGGCGAATTTCTGGCGGCCTGCGTCGGCGAGGGCGCGATCAATAGTCGGGCTTTGGAAGGCGGCGATCGGTTGATCCGAGACCGACAACATCGCGGAGGGAATCGCCTGCCGCGGGAATTGCGGGCCTTGCATCTCGAAATTCAGCGAGGGCTCCCGGCCCGTGTGGTAATAATCTAGCCGGAGTTTACGCCAGCCGGCCGCAAGGGAGGCCATACCTTGGACTTGGATGACCCCGCGTCGATCACGGGGTTCTTGGGTGAGCACCTCCTTGCCGTCAATCTGCAGGGCGCCGCCGTTCGCTTTGAGGAAGAACGTATACTGGCCGGTTACGGGGAGGTTGATCCAGCCTTCGAAGCGGATCGCCATGTGATGATGTATCCGCTCGAGGTGGGTCAGCGCGAAATCATTAATCGTTCCAGCCCGCTCGGGCTCGATGGATTCATGTTTGAGTCCTTCCCAGACCTGACCGCGGTACATGGTGTAGGCCAAGTGCCCCGGGAGGCGTGTGTCCCGCAGTAGGTAATGGGCGATGCTCTCGATTTCGCGAGGCGGCAATCGTAAGTCCGGCATGCGACCAGAGGGGCGACTCAGGTGCGGCTGCCGCAGGAAATCCGTCAGGCTCTTGAAACTATATTTCTGCTCCAGTTTACCGAGGGGCGTCGAAGTTTTGGCCATCGTCTCGTTCCCTTGCGCATCGCGTGGTGAATGGCAGGCCGCACATCCCCGGCTATGGAAAAGTTTCTCCCCTTGGGCGGCCGCGACCGCATCCGGCTGTTGGGGGGCGAACGTGGGCGGCTTGAGGGATAGCAGAAAGTGCGTCAGCTGCGTGGCGGCGGTGGCCCGCTCGGACTCTGGTAGTTTCCCGAGCACATCGGGCATCGTCGATCCCGGCTTGATGGCGTGCGGAGCGCGGAGGTAAGCCGCGAGGAAGTCGGGATGAATCCGTGCTCCGATGCCGCTGAGTCTCGGCGCTTTCTTGGAAGAGGCCGCGAGTGCCGGCGACGCTTCGTGGCAGGCCACGCAGTTGAGTTCTTCGAGCAGGAGCTGCCCCTTGAGGGCTCCGTCGAGTTGAGCGCCCGTGATACCCGGTACCCGGACTTCATCGGCACGCGCGACGGTCCCGAGCAGTAGGATCGCTCCGATCAAGTAAACTATCCTCCCGAGGCAACGGGCAGGGTGGGGGTTAGCCGGGGCAGGCATCGGGATATCTAGGCGTCTCGGGGCGGGGATGTGGAGTGTAAAGGTGTACTTAAAGCGTAGCCCCGCTTTGCCGCGGGCGGCTTAACGTTTCTGTGGATGGCCTGGGCTTGACCATCGCCCGTAGCCCCTCATTACTGACTATCCTTCGAATTAACGAAGGACCTGGAGAGGTGGCTGAGTGGCCGAAAGCGCCCGTTTGCTAAATGGGTATACCCCAAAAGGGTATCGTGGGTTCGAATCCCATCCTCTCCGCCACTTTAACGGACCC
>Ga0209500_10000632_pt1 | contig 29492 bp, 23 predicted proteins | sample S_140212_EF_Meta_FD_187323 | JGI IMG/M metagenome (GOLD analysis project Ga0209500, IMG submission 187323) | Freshwater microbial communities from Lake Simoncouche, Canada to study carbon cycling - S_140212_EF_MetaG (SPAdes) (version 2) | ecosystem: Environmental > Aquatic > Freshwater > Lake ...
CGGCCTTCAACAGAATCTTCTCTGTCTCTTCGAAAGAGGCCTTCGCAAGAGTGCCAATGTCATTCTTGTTGATGCCATAACGATCAATGGACATCAGCTTGCCAAAGCGCGTCATCACATCGCAGAGGAGGCACAGATGGCGAAAGTTAACGCCTACACTCTCAAACAGCCCATTGATCTCATTGAACAGGATGGCGCGCGTCGCCTCAATGCCCAATACCTCATACACATCCCACACGTTGGTGGAATACAGTTTCGTGCCGTCCACCGCAGGATGGTTCATGACCTTGATAAAGTTGGAGCCGTCCGTGTCCAGCACATACTGCTCCACGGGTTCGTATTTCCCATCGATGCTCTCCACATACTGGGAGTCCTTGCGGAACGTGACCGCCTTGATACCTGGAAGACCGCGGATTACAATGCTATTTAGCAGTTTGTTCTGGAACTTCTTCAAGTTCGTAAAGTCATCCTGTTGAGAGGCGGTGTCCTTGTCCTTCTTGTCTTTATTCGGAAGACGAATGCGCATGACGAGTTTGTCCGAATTGTAGTCGCTGTAGACAATGTCGATCTCGAAGTTGAACTGCATCTTGATGACGGAGACCACCTCCTGAATGGACAGGTTGCGGTTGAACATCTCCTCGCGATTGAGCTCCAGTCGAAGCACCCACTTGGAGAGGGGTTCTGCAGGTGCCTGCTCGGCATGTTCATCTTGTTCAAAGAGAGCGAAGAAGCGCATCAGCTCCTTGTCCTCCTCCACCACGGTCGTCGCATCCTTCTCGTCCCAATAGATTGCCACCTTGTTCGTGATCGTGCGGAGCACCGTCAGCTCCAGATCCTGGACGACCTCGCGGGCCTTCTCCTTGTTGTTGCGATACTCGGGCTTCAGATAAATCGTCAAGGAAGACGCCTTGGGATTCTGCGTCACCTTTAATAATTCTCGCAGACGCGGCACACCTCGCGTGACTGCTGATTTTGTTGATACACCTGCTTGGTGAAAAGTCGCTACTACCCCAATGTTTCCAAAGGGGGCTAGAATACACCTTAAGCACAGGGAAAGAGCCACTGCTCTTCCCTATACCGACCCACATCTACTCGTTGCACAGCATGCGTAGTATCGTTTTACTGATACCTTAGCACTTGGCTCAGGATTGCCCATTGTTTACCTCGCTCTGCGTTGCGTGGCTCACATCTGATTGCGTTGTTACGTTCCATTGCGGTCTTTCTCCGCGGCCACCCTTCCTTTTCAGGATGGGTTTCGTAGCAATCAGCTTTAGGGGGTCCCCTGAATTTGAGGGTCTTGCATATCGCACTCCGCAGAGTGTGATACACTAGATGATTATATGACAGATTACTGAAAACCCATCGTCATACTTACACTGTTTTTCCTGATAGGTGGTATAACACCCTATCAAGCAGTCACCTGTTCTCAACAATACTTTATTGAGCGTATTATGAACCAGCACATTGCAGTCCACCATGAAACTGTCGTTTCCAGGAACGGTAAAGTCGTAGACGAACTCCTTCGGATCCACATACTCATTCAGTTCTACAATCTCGTCCCACAGCACATCGGCCGCCAAGGCAGATCGCAGGAGCACCATGTTCGCCTCCACCTTCGCACGGCCTTCTGCGTGGGCACCGAGTTCCTCGCATTTCGCCTCGAACTCCGCCACATACTTGGTCAGCGTCTGGCGACCGATAGACTCCTTCTTCGCCCAGCGACCATACGTGCGACTCTGTCCTGGCATCTTCAGAAGCTTGCCCGTCTCCGCAATGATCGGACCGACCTCTGGAATCTTGTCAATCATCTCTTGCTCTGAACGAACGTCCTCGCGCGCGTTGTATTCGATGATCTTGTCCAATGCCTCTGCCTTCTCGGGCAACTGGAACCCTACCTGTTCCTTGTAGGTTGCGGCGAACTTTCGCGGGATCACGAGAGTGTGCTGAACTTTGTCCTTCATGCGCACAGTGGTCTCACTCGACATACAGCCGAACATGCCCACATATCCCAGAAGTGCCGTGATCTGCTGAATGAGCGTTTCCGAACGACTGCTCGCACGAATCAGTTGACGCTCCACACTGATATTTCCATCTCCGTCGAAGAATCCGCCGATGACGCCTGCGATAAACTCCTTGTTCGCGTGGAAGACCGTGGCGCCAATCTTCTTCTCGTAGGAGCCCGTGCTGAAGGTGTCCATGAGGAAGTCCTTGAGATCTTTGGAATAGAGGTCATTGTCTTTTCCTGGACCGAATGCACCTGGGTGATCTCGTGTGGTAAACGGGATGTTGTATTGTTCTCCGAATGCTCTTAATCGTGGCTCTACCACTGGGCTGATTTTGCTGATGCTGACTGTATTTGATTTGAAGCATCCATCTGCCAGATACATACCGCACACCCATCCAAACTCGCGGTTCATGGTGAAAGTGATAGAACCCTGTGTTACTTGAGTCAGCGGATTTGGAACTTCAGGAATCACCTTTGCGATAGGGATGCGCATTCCGATTTCCAGATCAGATCCAAGAACGGGCACAATGCCCGTGGGAGAGCGCTTCAGGAAGGAATGAGACAGAGTAGCAGTTGTTTTGCGTCCTGTGCGCGTAATGACTTCAATAATGCCACCGTTTGCAGGGTGACGACTGATTTCGCTAATGCGCTTCCACGATGTCTTCTCATCCTCACTTACACCGACAATGTAGTAGTCGTCTTCCATGGGGAGAACAACACTTTGTGATGCGATTGTCTGGACTTTTTCTTTGTTTTTCTCCAGAATGGGATCAATGAATTCGCGAATGGATCCATAATATCTCATCGCTTTTCCGTCGCTCACACAAATAATGGTAGAACCAATTTCACTCATTTGGGTAGCAGGTTCGCCAATAGACTGCGCCGCCACGATGCCCACTTGCTCTCCAGGCTGAACCCATGACTTCATATGGTTCACCACGATGATATCCACCAGCGTCTCGAAGGCGACCTTGGTAAACCGCTCTTTCACAATAAGCTTGTGGGGCGCCAGATGAAACCGAAGAAGCGCCGCCCAGATCTTGTGATAGCTGTGGGTGCGCTCGATGATCTTCTGGATGCCCTGGAGCACCATCGTGGGCGTCAGATCGGTCTTCTCTGACTTCAAGGCGAACCGCACTTTGATGTTCAGGATCCATCGGGCGAGGTTGACAGGTGCAAAGACGCTTCCTGAGTCCAGCGACTTCTTCTGAAAGACGCCCTCGACCATCATGCGCTGATCCTGAAGAATCTGGGTGACATACTCGGTGATCATCTCCTCTTCGTTCTCTCGCACGATCTCCTCTTGAAGCACAGTGGTCCAGTCCACCGCATCCATGCCGAACTGCGATCGGATCTCTTGCTCCGAGAGTTTGCCAATGGGCAGACTCTGCGTCTCGATCTTCGTGGGGTTGACACCGTCCTCGCCATAGTGATACTGGATGATGTTGTTGTTCGTATCGCGAACCGTTCCGTCATGTTGGACCGTGAGATCTTCCATGGATTTGATTAATTGTCGTTGGATATAGCCTGTCGCTACTACCCCAATGTTTCCAAAGGGGGCTAGAATACACCTTAAGCACGAGGAAAGAGCCACTGCTCCTCCCCATACCGACCCACATCTACTCGTTGCACAGCATGCGTAGCATCGTGTTACCGACACCTTAGCACTTGGCTCAGGATTGCCCATTGTTTACTCACCGCCATGAGCTCACATCTGATTGCGTTGTTACGATCTCCATTGCGGTCGTTATCCGCGGCCACCCCTCCTTTTCAGAAGAGGTTTCGTAGCAATCAGCTTTAGGGGATTCCCTGAATTTGAGGGTCTCGCATCAATACACACCATCTGGTGTGCATCATACTAGATGATTATATCACAAATTACATTATCCACATGTAACTCATGGATGTATTTACACTGTTTTCCCTGGTAGGTGATACATCACCCTACCAAGCAGTCACCTGTTGCAGACAAGTTTTTTCAAAATCACTCGTTAATTACGGTAGAAATTGCTCAATTTATCTGCGGTCTTCACGGCTGTATCAATAAGACCCTCACGTCCCGACATGGCATGGAAGAAGAATTGTTGAGGAGTCAGGCCACGAATGAAAGACGACTCGATGAAGCCACGTGCCTCCGAACTGTCGTCGTATTTCTTGTAGTGGGGCAGGGTGCGATCCGTGAAGCCATAGGGAACACGCTTGCCCTCAATGGCGGTCTGACCGAGACACGCCATCATCTGTGCGACGTTCAGCGGTTCACCCTTGGATCCCGATCGAACCATGGCCAGCAGACGGTTTTCAGCAGACAGCGACTGCTGGCCCGTGGATCCCGCATCTGACGTCGCCTGATTCAGAATGCCAAAGATCTGGTCCTCGAACTCCTGCTGGTTGGTCTTGCCCGTGTTGTTTTCGAACAGATCCAAGTGGACCTGAAGGATCACCTGTTCCACTTGCTTCTTCTTCTCCTGAATCTTGGTATCAATCAGCTTCTTCGTGTCTTCGTCCGCAATCAAGTCGCTGATGCCCACACTGAATCCATTCAGCACGAGGAAGTTCTCCACGGTGTTCTGGAGCGCATCCAAGAGGGCAACCGTGTCTTTCGGACCGCAATCATTGTAGGCGATGTGGATGATGCCCTTGGACGGCTTCATGTAAATGTCACCGTCCACCACACCCTGCGTGATGTCACCCTGGACGATCTTGACATAATTATGGGAAGTGGAATTGTCCTTCTCGCTGTCATAGGACTTGTTTCCCATCTCCATGTTGATCGGGGGCATCAGCGCACCGAGCACCTGCTGACCCGTCCAGCGCGGTCGGTCCACTAGTAGACCACGCGCGGTCGGCATGATGCCATCAAAGCGCTTGTTCCACATCATCAGGTTCATGAACTCGCGACGCGTGAATTCGATGCCTGGTTGCGTCAAGCGGTAGGATCCGACGAGCGTATCCTGATAAATACCGATCATGGGCTTCGCATGACGCGGTGTGATAATATGATGCGGCACGGCCGCGATCTCTTCCAGCTCTACCGTCGCTTCGGCACTCTGGGGGATGTGAAAATTCATCTCCGAATATCCCTCAAGTTTCCAAGAGGGGCGGACTATATCTTGAGCCATATCGGGTTGATTAAACCGTCATGTATGACCCGCTACCATTTAGTCTCTGGACCTTCTCCTTATCCTTATCATAGCGGAAGTAGGAGCTTGGCTGCGGATTGCCCATTTCGCACACGTCGCTGTGCGCTTATCTGTTACATTTTTACCATACCTCTAGTTTTTCTCTAGAGCCAGAATACGACTTTCATTGTATCTTTGGTAGTTACAGCTTTAGGGGGTTCCCGAACAATTTGGAAGCGTTGCAGAAGATTGGATAGATCTAATAAATTGTAATGCTCTTTCTTTTGTGTTTTCTAGTGATTCATATTTTCCCGCAAAGGAGGTTGTCTTCCCTCCTATCATAACCTTAACAAGGGTTCCAGTCTTTGTCTTTCGCACTTTGATGTAGCTGTCAATGTGCTCCATATCAATCGTGACATCTTTGAAGATAGCTAGTTTCGCACGTGAATGTTGTGCTTGACTACGAAGGATCTGTGACTCTACTGCGTCAGGAGTGCTTCGTGCTATTTTAAGACGTTCGCTCATCTTGGCACGTGTTTCAGCGGATCGGCTGGTAGAGCCTCCGCGTGCTTTTGGCGCGCTGATGGGATGACTAGGGTTAATGGTCGCTACCATTCCCTTAAAGACTTTTCCTCCAGTTGTTAAGTTATATCCATTTGGATACAATGTATCATACTCCTTGATATATTGTTCTTCCAGACGATCTAGATCTTCTTTGGGGCATGTGGTGATTAATTCCACTCGGAACGCATCCGCACCATAGCTTCGTATCGCATTATTTAAATACATACATTGCTTCTTTTTGGTGTTGCATACTGCCTCGCTGATATGATCTTTAAAGCGTCCTTGATATCCGAAGGGACGATACTTATTATGATTTTTGCGATGGGAAAGGGTTTGACCTACATATTGTTTGTTGGTCGCGGTATTGAGAATCACGTAGATGTGCCCTGTCACTTGAGAATTGTCAAGCAATAAGGCCTCCATGTTTGGCATATATTATTGTAGGTTGATCTATCAATTTTCTACTAGGTAGTTGTATCGTTCGCATGCATTTCACGGATGCATACAATGCGATGATGCTTACACCATTACTCTCTTCAAGTGACAATCATAACTTGAAAAGTGGCTACCTGTTGGCGACAAGATGTCCCGTTAATTACGGGTGATTTTATCGCCGTCAAAGTCTGCGTTGTAGGGTCTAGTGCATAAAACGTTCATCCGAAACGTCTTATACGGCAAAACCTTGATTCGATGTCCCATCATGGACATCTTGTGGAGTGTCGGCTGACGATTGAAGAGGCCGATGTCATTGTCCAGCAAATGACGGTTCACGACGTCTCCCTCATACAGCACGATCTCCTTCGTATTCACGTGCTTCAGAGAGATCATCCGTCCGTCCTTTCGCACAATCGTCTTGGCACCTGGCCACGTCTCCGTGCCGTTCTGAATCAGCTTGTAGAGCTTGTCCACATTGAAGGCCGTGACAGCCTCAGGAATGGTCAGGTTCATCGCGATCTCCATCGGAACACCGATCTCCGCCACACTCAGGTTGGGATCGGGGGTGATGACGGAACGCGCCGAAAACTCCACACGCTTGCCCTGGATGTTGTAGCGTATGCGTCCCTCCTTGCCACCGAGGCGCTGTTGAATGGACTTGAGGGGGCGACCACTGCGCTGCGCCGACGGAGCCACGCCAGGAATGTCGTTGTCCACGAGGGTCGCCACATGATACTGGACGACGTTCGTCATTTCGTCCACCACATGCTTGAGTGAGTTCTTCTCAATCTTGTCTTGGAGGGCCTTGTCTTGTTTAATAATGTCGAAGAGCTTGTGCGTCAGATCATCCTCCGAACGCTGGTTGTTGTCTTGGACCACCGACGGGCGAACCTGCGGGGGCGGAATGCGAAGCACGGTGCAAATCATCCAATCAGGACGGCACCAGAAGCGACTCAATCCCATGAAGTCCACATCTTCATCGCTGATACGACGAAACAAGCGATGAACATATTCCACCTCCAGCGGTTGAAGCTGCGACGGTTTCATTTCTTGATAGTGCGCCACGATGCGCGCAATGCCCTCTCTCGTGAACTTGTCGGGCTGGGGTGCACCGCAACCGTCCTCACACTCCTGTCCGCACCGCTTGATGTTGGACGACAGCGTCAGCACCTCTTTCCATCGCGCCTCTCCCTTGCGATGGAGGAGATCCTTGTGGAGATCCTTGTCCAGGCGGAGCTTGGAGCATCGGATGCAGATACACTTGAGAACGTTCATGATCATCGCGTGAAACTGGATGTAGTAGACAGGACGTGTCAAACGGTAATGTCCGAAATGCCCGGGACATCCGTGATTCGTCTGGCCACACGTGCGACACATCTTGCCATTCTCCAGAACACCCATTCGTGGATCAAACAAACCGCCAATCTTCGGTTCATTTCCTTCATAGGGCGTAGCCGTGATGATCTCCACCACCGAACTGCGCTCAATTTCTTCAGGAGACAGAATGCTGAATTGCACGCCTACAATGGATTCGATGTCCGAGGTCGCTTGTTGGAAACCGGCCGGCATTCTGTCTTGGAAGTAGAAACTGTTATTTACGTAGTTTCCAATATCGTACTGCCTTTTCTAAAAAGAGTGCGTGCCGTCAATTTTTATGAACCCCCGATCGCATAAGATGCATACAATGATACTCTGTATAGAGGGTATCATGATGTGCGGTTTCTCTCTTCCAGTAAGGGGGACAATAACAATCAGGTGCTTCATGAATGCCTCTTTAGAGAATCTCCAGAACGACACGCTCCTTCCAATTTCGTTGCGCCATCAAAAAAGAGCACCGAATCGTCACATGGCGATACAGTGTAACATCCATCTCATCCGTCTCATCACGGGACCATACGTAGCCAGGAGAAGATGGACGATAGGTAGAGGAGATCATCCGTTTCCAAGAGGGGACATAGAAGCGGACCTTGACCTCCTGATCTGCAATGGGCTGAACCTCCATGATGATCGCTGAAAACACCGTCTCTCCCGTCTCTAGCGCGTCCAAAAACGCCATGTCTCGCTCAAATTGTTTCACCTCTTTCCCTCTACGATTCAGATCATACATCGTCACAGGAACAATATAGGTCTCCGCCGATCCACGGATCCACTGCTTAAGAACCCGTTGATTGACGAGATCTGCATAGCGGCGGATAGGGCTTGACGCATGAGCATAGGCATTGGTATCCAGGCCATAATGGAAGGTGTTTTCCTCTTCCGCCAGCACATAGGATGCTGAGGAATAGGCGAGCGCCATGAGATCAGGAACATGTGTTTCGTATGTGGCCAATCGTTCGCCATCGGGCGCAGCATGCGTCCGAAGAATCCCCTCTCCCTTCTTTTTCAGAATCCGTCCCGCCTCTTTGTTATAGAGAATCATCAATTGTTCAATCCACTGATGCGCGTCTCTGAGGGGCTCTTTAGCCAAGAAGGAGGCGATATCCGTCAAGAGGGCTGGATAGGGCGTGGTGGAAGTCTGAAACGTGTCATAGGTATACGATTCATCCACGTAGAACACTGATTCAAACCATGATCCCTCTACGATGGCAGACCCCGTCCATACGAATTGGAACGAGACTCCATACGATTCCTTTCCAGGTAACAAAGAACATGTCTTTTCAGAATACGCCGAAGGCAACATGGGACGCTGGACGACTCCTTCGTGATAGAGAGTCTGACCAATCAACGAGGCCATGATATCGACTGCGCTTCCATCTTCCACATAGGCAGCCACGTCACTAATCGTAATCGTGATCCGCCACTGATCACCCAACGGTTCCACCGTGATCACATCGTCCACATCCTTGCATCCCTCAGGATCCACATGAAAGGTATGACCAGTGAGGGTCCGCCGTGTGGTATCTCCCTTTCGCTCAGGAGCATACTCATAAACAGGATACGTCCAGGGACATGCTTGATGAATCAGTGCCTTTGTTTCCGCTTGATAGTCTCCCGTGACGCCTAGTAGACGCTGAAGATGCCCACGAGGAAATGTTGTGCGATCCGTCCATTCATGGAACGCGATGATGCCGATCCGATTCTCTTTTTTGTTCTTCTCGGAGCACCCCACAATAAAATGCGGGTATCTCTTGTCATAGGGGGTGAATAAATAGAGGGGCACATGTTTGGACGTTCTTCCATACGTGACGGGATTGGTGAGTTCCACCGTCCCCACCAAAGGTGGGTGCTCATCTCTCAATTCAAGATGACATCGATCCTGTTCCCATGACACATGATCTCCTGGAAGGCACCGAGAGGCAGTGATGGGGCATGTGAAGGTGTGAAGGAGGTGTCCTGTGTCGCTGTAGATCTCAAAGGTGTCATAGTCTCGTGTGTGAAGGATCCCACGAACACCTGTGGGTTTTTCCACAGGGCTGACATGAAATACGTCTTGTAAGAATCGTTCCGCGTTGGTGCATGGCTCTTCGCCGACCTCATGAGGTTCAGTGGATTCGCATGTCTCTTCGTGGGCCTCACAGGGCTCATCCCTGGCCTCACAGGGCTCTTTGTGAATGATACCTGCCTCTATGGTTACGTCTGCATTCATACCTATCATGATCATGCGCGCCCATTTTAAGCCCCATAAATCAGAAGAAAAGAGCACTCTCCTTCAAAGCAGGGGATCTCCGCGTCATACGATAGGATTCGTTTACCGCGTCCTATCGGGTGATCCATAAGAAGTTTCATGAGTCGCAGGGTACCCTCTTCTTCCCCTGTATACATGACCACCGATGATCTAGAATGTGTCCATCGATGTAGATGGGATAGCAGATGGGCCCATAGGGGAATGTTCTCTTCGGAGGGGTCAAAGAGGTCTACTATGATCGTATCATAGGGTCGATCGGGTGGGGTCGTAATCGCATCCATGATGTTCTCTGGATAGATCGTGAGACGAGGATCGTCCCATGCGCCCTTGGCCCATTGGGGATAAGAGGTCTGAAACATCTTGACCACATCCTTGTCCCATTCATACATGTCCACTTCTTCCACAGAGCCCTTCAACACTTCTCGTGCCGTCGCACCTTCTCCTCCACCGATGATCATGACTCGTTTGGGGTGCGTCTTGAGAATCGGCTGAACAAGCGCACCATGATAGATGACTTCGTCCGCCTCGCTACTCTGAATCAGACCGTCCATGTAGCATGCGATGCCATAGGGGCCTTGAAACATTTCGACATGCGTTCCTCGGTGCGTTACATGCTCTTCTAAGAGAACACCACGTGACTCCATTCTGATAAGGAGAGTCATGTGCCCATTTTAAGTGGGCAGTCATTTGCTATTACGAAGTGCCAGTAGAACCAAATCCACCCTGACCGCGTTCCGTAGCAGGCAGGGTGTCCACCACACGAACATGACGAATCCATCCCATATCAGGCGCAACGATTTGAAACAACCGCTCTCCATGGGAGACAGTGGAATGGCCCGTCAGCGAGACGACGGGGGCTTTTAGCTCCCCGCGGTAGCTCTTGTCAATGACTCCCACGGAATTGGCCATGATGAGACCTGTTTTATAGATGGAGCTTCGAGGCAGAACCCAGAAGTTGCTGTCTTCTTTCGTCAGCGCACCGTCTGTATTGGTAACCTTTAACAGACGCACTACAATGCCAAAGGGAATCAACTCGGGAGATCCTGTGACGCTCATGTTGGCTACCGCATGAAGATCAAACCCCGCATTGCCATCGGGTCGATTGTAGAGGGCGATGGGATAGAAGGGGAGGTTTGCGGGATCCAATGCGAGGATCTCTAGTTCATACCAGGTCGTAGGGGTAAGAGAAGTCATTGTATTACTATAAAAATAAAGGGAGTTCTTTATGTGGGGTCACTTATTTAACATACAGACTCTCAGAAAGCGCCACATCCCGTAACACAGAAGGACGAATCGCCGTAATCAAGTCCACATACTCCGTGTGCTGACAGTAGACCGCGATCGTCTGGACTTCATCCAAGGTATGAACGAGCTTCATGATCGCCCGAAGGAAATTTCCCTCAAACAGATTGGACTCCGCACAGATTACAGACGCATGCTCTCCACGGATCCATCGCGCCATAGGAGCCATCCACTGCGTCGTCGTCTCCCAATACTCCCCCACCGAGGACCCTACTTCCTCCTCCACTTTCTGTAGGTCCTCTGTGATGCGCTCCAATGCGCAGAGGGCCTCTTGTAACAAGGGATACTCTCGAAGAACGGCATGTGTCTCTTCCGCCGTGTGCTCCTCTTGTCGTGGAGAATCTTGGAAGACGGATAAGAGGAGAACTAACTCTTCTCCTGACAGCTTTGAGAGCACCCCCTGCGTATAGAGTTCCGTGATCAAGAGAGAGTGTCCCTCGTTGATCTCTGTCGCCAACACTCCTTTGAGAGTCACGTGCTCCTTCTGAAGCGTGTAGGGATCCTCTTGTGTCAAGTAGCCCGTTCGATACAAGAAGGAGACCATGGGCTCCACATAAGAGGGGACCTTTTCCTCCAGAAGCGCTTCATGGTGAGCGAGCATATCCGATTGCTCTAGACGGGTATGAAAGGTGCCCCATGCCGTCTTCCATCGAGGACCCACCTGCTTGTTCAGAAGGGAATCCATCTGACGCTGGAGTTCTTTGCGGGGGGCATTCACAGCCTTCTTTCTCTCTTGCTCGATCTGGTATCGCGCTTCGCATCCGCTTCGATAGGGCTCTTCCAAGGTCAGCGTCTCGATATAAGAGGCGCATGCGTCCCTCGCTTTCTGAAGCGCCTCTCTCTCTCGCTGTCTCTCTTGGAACCAATAGGACTGTTCCATGATATGGAGCCAGGTGGTGGACGATGGGATGGCCTTCAAGAGAAAATCGTAGTGGAACGTCATGTGACTGGAGAGCGGTGGGAGGGTGCCCTTCATCATCTGGAACATCTCCCGCGGATCCAGAGGTTCACGATCAGGAACATAGAGGACCACTCCTTTCGTATCTTTTCCTCGGCGTCCTGCTCGGCCCGCCATCTGAAAGTATTCATCCGTGCGCAAGACCCGCATCGCCCCGCGCTCCTCATCATACTTTTTGAATCCCGCAAAGATCACTGTTTTGGTGGGCATGTTGAGACCCACCGCAAAGGTTTCCGTGCAGAACAAGAGCTTCACGAAGCCCTTAGAGAAGAGGATCTCCACGATCTCCTTTAGCAAGGGAAGAAGTCCACTGTGGTGAAAGGCGATTCCGCGACAGAGCAGATCACGAATCTGGTGATATTGGGGCACCGTCTCCAAGTGATAGCGGTGGAGATGAAAGGAGAGAATGTGCTTGACCGCAGCGGTATCCGAAGAATCCAAGAGAGTGTGTTCCACCTGTGACGCATACGCCTCGCACTGCTTGCGACTCAGCACAAACCAGATGGCAGGGAGCAACTCCTCTTTCTGTAAGAGAGCGATCGTGTCATTCATCTGATGAACAAAGTGAGCCACATGCGTCTTTCCAGGAACCACGCCTGTCTGCCCCTGGCGTTTGGCATCCGCCACCGCACGCTGATAGGCACGCTGTTCGTCTTCCTGTTGGTGGCGTCCCCGTCGCCATTGAAGATACACGGGCTCGTGATACGTCTCTTTCGCATCCATGAGCGTCACCATCTTGTCCTTGTCCAAGAGATAATGAGTCAGAGGCACAATGCGATAGTGGGTCTGAATCAAATGAACAGGGGTGCGCTTCTGCTCCCCCAGCCATCGAGCAAGCTGTTCAGGACGGTCCAGAGTGGCCGAGAGCATCACCATCTTGATGGAGGAGGGAAGAAGGATCATGGTCTCTTCCCATACTGCTCCGCGGTTCTGATCATTGATGTAGTGACATTCATCAAAGACAATGGCGTCCACATTCTCCATGGAGAGCGAGGCGGTCAGACCCAGATGCTCTGTGGCCGCCCCTTTTTTGTAGAGGAGATTTCTCAGAATTTCAGTGGTCATGATCACGATCTGCGCATCAGGACAGAACTTGATGTCTCCCGTCATGATGCCGACGGAGGCGTCGTGGAATTGTTCTTTCAGGTCTTGGAATTTTTGATTGGAGAGGGACTTGATGGGCGTCGTATAAAAGACACGCATCCCTTTGGACAGAGAATGGTAGATTTGGTATTCTCCTACAAGGGTCTTTCCTGATCCCGTCTTGGCGCAGACGAGGACATGCTCCTCTTTGGCAATGGCACAGATTGCATGCTGTTGAAAGGGATCCAGTGGAAAGGTGTAGGGGTGCGGAGGGAGATCTGCAGGAGGAACAGAGAGATCGGGTTGGACCAGAAACATGGAAGCAGACATGGAAACTGACTCTGTCTTTTTGAAATACAACTCATCAAATTTTAAACCATCTAAACCATATGTGCCACCATAGACCCAAGATGAAGCGTGTGGTCGTTACCTTGACCGACCAGGGTTATGCTGCCAAAGCAAAACGAACGATCATGGACATTCGCTCTCGAGGACAATGGACCGAGGATATGGTTCTCATCACGGTAGGGTTTGACATGCCCGCCACCTTCATGAATTTCTATCGAGTGATCCCGTTTCGTGTAGAACACCTAGACTGCTCTACGCTCCTGGAGAAGTATAAGGCATGCCCCATTCGCCCCACGTGTGACAATCGTCAATATGACAAACTGACACAGTGGGATAAGTTCTATGTGTTCGATCCTTGGTTTGCGCAATGGGATACCGTCTTGTATGTGGACGCAGGACTGAGGGTGCTGGATACAGTGTCTTTACTGATGGACCTTCCTTGCGAGGGTGCGCTCATGGCACCTGATGATGCAACCCCCTATGATCAGGAGAAACGGTTTGGTGGCATCATTGAAACAGATCGAAATACAGAGGTGGTGGAGGCCCTCTGGGAAGTTTATCGTCCCGAGATTCTCGCCGCGCGCTATTTCTTGAATTGTATCTGGCGATATGATACTTCTCTCTTATCCAAAGTGACTACCTCGCATCTGGTGAAGGCCATGAACGCCTATCCCATCTGTCGCTGTAATGAAATGACCATTATGAATTTGCTGTTTACATTCTATCACCAGGTATGGATCCCTTTTCCTGATAATGTCATTGATGCCAATGGAGAATGCAAACGACTCTTTCGGTGGACAGAGCATGATCGGCGAGAGGACCATGGGACGACATGGAGGGACTTTTGTTTTCTTAAATACCCCTCTACCATCTCATTCAGCGACGTGTAAAGGAATAAAAGAATAACACCTGTAGAGATGTATTGCTATCTCCTCTATACGGATGAGGGGCACACCTATGTAGGGGCAACGGTAGATCCCGATCATCGGCTACGACAACACAATCAAGAGATCAAAGGAGGTGCTCGTGCAACGGGCATCCGTGTCGCGCAAGGATTGACATGGAAACGCGCCTGTATGATCACGGGTATTCCTGATTGGCGATCCACTCTTCAAATCGAATGGAGATGGAAACAATTAGGGCGCACCCAATGCCAACACATTCGTCAAGCCCTTCCGCGTCGTCTTCATTCCCTGCGACTTCTCTTAGCCCAAGAGAAACCCACAAGCACCGCGATCCCTTACGATGCGTATCCTGATGGCCCTCCGTCCATTCAATGGGACTCAGAAGAATGGAAGGCCTATTATGAGGCAATGGAACATAAAGCGAGTGCAGACAACACTGTGTAGACACCATAAACATGGAGCAGATCGATGCCATTCTCTACATTAATTTAGCGCACCGAACGGATCGCAAAGAGCATGTGATTCATGAGATTCACAAGATCTGTGCGGATGACTCCAAGATTCACCGCATCGATGCCATTCTTACAGAGCCTGGCGCCCTTGGATGTGGACTCAGCCATATCAAGGCATTGGAATATGCCATGGCGCACCCTGAATGGAAGACTATCTTGATCCTAGAGGATGATTTTACATTTCATGGGGAGGACACCGCATCCTTATCAACCGCACTTCACACCCTCCTAACCTTTCCGAAGATGGAGATTGGATTGCTCTCTTATAATCATTCCGTCTTGCGCTATGAGGATACCTCTTCCTCTATCAAACGAGTGCTCTACTCTCAAACAACGTCGTCTTATTGTATTCGTTCCTCGTATGTGCCGACCCTACTCCAAAACATGCGTGAATCTACGATGGATATGATCATACGAGGAAAAACCCATGAGAATTGCGTGGACATTTATTGGACGTCTCTCCAACCACGTGGACACTGGTATGCGCTCTTTCCTGCCATTGGATATCAATATGACAATTATTCTGACATCGAAAAGCGGGTGACACAATATGGCTGTTAGTTCTTAGTCCATGTGAATCCATGTGGGCTCATAGATATCGTGAAAGGGATGGGGTCCATTGGGGCCAAACCACTTTGCAGGAGCGATCACGTGACCCTGATCAGAAGAAAGATACACACACCACCAGATAAATGTGGAATTGGACATGATAACATGGCGAAACTGTTGGAGCAATAAGAATGTGCGAACATCAGAGGGTTCCTCTAGAACGTGATAGGCGGTAGAAGGAAGCTCTGCACAAAGAGGTGCCCAAAAGGTCTGATCATCACCGCACAGTAAAAACAGGGGGTCCTCCACCCATGACCGAGCCTGCTCTATCGCACGGCGATAATAATCCATCGTGAGAGGACCATGGATATCTCGATGCGTCAGATAATCCGTTTGACGACAATGAACCACAATCACCCGATGAGATTGTTCAAGAAGTGTATGATACGCCTCTTGCATACCCACCTTCTCTATGGAAGGAGAGGCAAAGAGTGATCGGATCTCCTCTTTGTCTACATGATACGCTGACGTCTGGAAATAGCCATGAAGATGGATTCCGCTATCAGGCAAAGGGGGGATCGAGGTATACATGGTAGGAAGAGGTTCATGCCATGATGTTAGAGTAGATGGAAGGGTTTCTACCATATGGGGCTGAAGAGTATGACAGATGGAATCCCAGTAGAATGGGCGTGAGCCATTGTGTGTCTGGCGTAGAATACGAAGGGTGCCCTTCTCCCGCTTTGCATAAGAATAGGCAGCAGCAAGCTGAAACAATTGATTTCCTAGACCCCCCATGACATTCACGGTCACCACTGGTGGAGAAAGAATACGAGTGAGAGTTGTATGAATGACGTGATTCTCTATAATATGACAATTGTAGTCGGACTTTTCTATATGGAGCATTCCCTCTTCATCTGCATAGAAAGAGGTGAGATCCAAAAAGACATAGTCGCGAGAAAGGCATGCTACACGCAAGGCCTCATTCATCCGACGAGTAAAGAGAGCGCGTTCTTGATCAGTTCCGATCATGGGAAATTCATGAGTAATGGGTCCATGGCGCGCTTCATGATCCTCTTTTCGCACAGGGGGTGTAATGAATCCAATCACGATGGATGGACGGCCTGGAGAAGAAAAAAGATGAGAGATCGTCTGAAGATAGGACCCCACTAGCTGTTCGATAATCTCCTCTAGAGATCGTCCTATGGCAAGCTGTCTACCAATATGGCATCGGCAGTCTACTTCACCATAAAAAAAGAGACATGTGTCACCTTGTTGTATGGCAGACGGATCACATAGAAGGATCTCACAATCTCTGCCTACTCGATGCATGGTAATCGAATTGGTATGTCTCATCACATGAGGAAGGGGGTAGCCCTCCATATTAAAATGGGCATGACTGTCACCATAGACATAGAGCATAGATACCTAGAGGAGGATGTCTTCCTTTAGATATCTAAAGAAAGAGTGAACATCACGTATAGAATCATGACAGATCTCTATACGCGCTTTACCTCTTATCTACGCCATGCCTTGGGCACACCCGCCATGGATTCCTTTAAGTCCCACCCTGATGTCACGGACATGCTAGAACATGTCACCCCGTCGCTCGGTGAAGAATATATGACCCATCTTCTGACGGCTCCTCTTCTGAGTGCAGAACGTATTCACGCCTATTGCCAGAAGAATGATCGGATCGGTGGAGGTCAAAAACACCCCTATCCCTATTTCTTTCCCACGACCTCTCCCGCAACAATGCGGGGGGGTCTTACGACCTCCCCCTCCAATCTACGATATCTGTTTCAGGCCCATTTGATCTGCTCTCATCTGTGTCGCCTCCAAAAAGAGACAGTGGAGATCGTAGAAGTAGGTTGCGGATATGGAGGACTTTTTCTGGCCATGGATATGGTTGCCCCTCTCTATTCGATTCGCATCTCTTGCTATCATTTGATCGACTTACCTGAAAGTAGCGCACTCCAACAATGGTATCTCTCGGCTCACGAATATAACACGCCGACCCGTTTTCATCCTGCATCCACCTATGGAGATGCCATTGACAGAACGGATCTTTTTCTCATCAGCAATTATTGTTTTAGTGAGATTGCCGAGGAACATCAACAGCGTTATCGTCAGCAACTCTTTCCACGCGTCTCTCATGGGTTTATGGCATGGAACAATATTCCCACCTATGATTTTGGATTTCCTATGAAAGAAGAAATCGAATACCCCTTGACAGGACCAATGAATCGTTATGTGTATTTTTAGGATCCATAGCGATCCATGTATTCTTCACGACTGATCGACTGATTGAGATTTCGATAAAAATCACTGTAGGTAACTGCTTTCTGATAGTTCTCTTCGATAACCTCTTGATAGCTAGAATAATAATCGGGATGGAGAGTGGAAAGGCGTGACGATAGATCCTCCACGGACGTAGAAATAATGATCCACCCCGTGGTATTGAAAAACTGATGAATGTTAACCCCTCCATAATAAATGGGGATCGTTTTTGTGATCAGACAGTCAATGAGTTTCTCGCTGAAATAATTCCGCTGGTTTGTATTTTCAATGACAATCGCAAACTGAAAGGTGTGAAATAAACTCTCTTTGGCAGAGACCAAAAAGGGATTGTTTCCTAGATCGGGTAGATGGGGCCGTTGAACAGAGGAGCGAAAAAAGGTGATCGGAAAGCGTGATAGATCATGTTGACCATAATGAATGGCCTGGCGAAACAGATGACCCGCGGACTGATTAATGCATTTCGATCCTGCAAGCGTGCTGATCTTGTATTCTTTGAGAGAGACATCAATCTGTTGGTAATATTCGCGGGCGATCCATGTTTGTGCCGCGATATAAAATCGTGCATTGTGACACTTGACTAATAGGTCATGATCGTATGTCATGATCGTATGAAATCGGGAGGCATTCTGGATCACATAGGAGACAAGATCCTGAATGATACGGGGTTCACACTGAAGAAACACACATGCCATCACATCGGATAGGGGAATCACATCATCGTCGACAATGATAGTAGAAGGTTCAGGAAGATGTGTGATGGGAGAAGTAGGGCGAAACCAATAGGAATGAATTCGTGTCTCTGGATGCATCATGTTGTAAGAGGCATATCCTACTTTATATTGTGCTCCCGCGTTTTATAAAAATTGATGTCTTCCCATATACCGATAGAAGGGAGAGAGATGGATACCAACACGTGCAAAGAGCTCATTGCGTTGTGTAGGGAACGGGGAATCAAAGGATACAGTGGGAAAAAGCGCGCAGATCTATTGGACTTGTTGCGTCCTCTTCCTCAAGATACAGGAAAAAAGAGAACCAATACGAAAGACCAGTTTTATACCAACGAACGAGTTGCGACAGAATGTGTGAAGCGGGTGATAGAGTTACTTCCTGAGACACGAGAGTATCGATGGGTGGAACCATCAGCAGGCAATGGGGTATTCCTCCGTTCACTTCCAGCCTCCTTTGATAGCATTGGATTGGACATTGATCCCAGAGCAAAAGGAATCCTCTCACAAGATTACTTGACCTGGAAGCCTCCCATAGGGAAAGAGATGATCATCTTTGGAAACCCTCCTTTTGGAAGACAATCGTCCTTAGCCAAAGGGTTCATTTCCAAGAGCTGTTCCTTTGCAACTGTCATCGCCTTCATCCTTCCCAAATCATTTACGAAGCCGAGTATGGTTCGTGCGTTCAACAGGACATTCCATCTTCTTCAGTCCACTGAACTAGAAAAAGACTCCTTTGTGGTCAATGGTGCACCATATGATGTTCCATGTGTCTTTCAGATCTGGCAGAAGAGAGAGATGGAACGGTTACTGGAAGAAAAAATAGAGCCGCGCGGATTTGACTATGTCAAACCCACGGAACCCTACCATGTTGCCTTCCGACGAGTCGGCGGTCTTGCTGGAAAATGTTACAAACACGATGGGACCGCGTTCAGCGTTCAGTCTCATTACTTCCTCACTTTCCATGAAGAGGCGATCGAACATATGGATGCGATCATCGACCAAATCAATCAGCACACCTTTCCAAGCAACACAGTGGGTCCTCGCAGTCTTTCGAAGTCAGAAGCGAATCAGGTGATCAATGCGATTCTTGTGGAGCAAGTGTCTTCTTAAAGACACGGCGAGAAGACACAATCTGAGGCGAAAGAGCACCCCCACGAAATTCATGGGTGTTGCTTTTTGCAATGATACGCGTAGGATGGCTTTCCAGAAATTGTTGAAAACGATTAAAAGAGCATTGAAGTCTGCTCTGTGTGCTGTTGCACTTGATATCGAGATGGATCGCGCCTGATCGCGCCTGTAAAGAATCTCGTATCGCATACATACTGTTGCGTTCCTCTTCGGTTGGTTTCTTTTTCTGAGGAATCGCTTTGACAGCCCGATCTAGTATTTCAATCTCTGCGCGAGTGAGCGATCCAAAGAGGGCCTCATGAGAATGGGTGAGATCGATCTCGATGATAGAGGTGATCTTTTTTGTGTCGGCCTCTTGAAGATAATGAATCACAATCATATGAAGCGGCTTTTCACTACTGACCGAATCATAGACGCGCAAACAATCTGCCATACACACCATGTTGGGATGACCCGATGTTTTAATCGATACATCGCAATGATCTAAACGATTGAGCTCTGCAGGGATGTCCGCCTTACTCGTATAGGGAATACTATGTAGTTCTTCTTCTGTCATGTGGTAGATCATACGCATGATGTCCTTTTCTAAGGAGAATCCATGACCCTGAGTGGGGGCAACCCCTACACCCCTGTGGAGACGTTCCGTGTGCTTCACAAACACACCCCTCTCCCGTGGAGCCTTTTTTTCCTCTGGAGAGCGTTCCTCTGGAGAGCGTTCCTCTGGAGAGCTTTCTTCTGGTTTTCTCTTCATCTCTTGAGTGTCTCTCTTTTCTGTAGAGTCATATTCCTCTGTGGGGACACTTCGTTTGTGCTCCACAAACACACCCCTCTCCCGCGGGGCATCTATAGGGGTCTCTTTCTCCACAGAATAGGGTGAAGTCGCATCCTCTGTAAGGGCGAAAAGAACTGCTTCCTCGGAGCTTGTAGAGGCTACAGGTATGCGGCGCGCATCCACACAGGTGACCCTATTATGCCCCGACTTCTTACAGATCGAGCACGGCATTGTTGATTGATACAAAACAAATGATTCATTTCAATTTTAGTGCGCGTGGGAATCATGCTCTAGGAAACCATATGATCCTATAGATGTCATGGGCCAATCGTGGGATTCCTCAGCGACGAAATCTATCTCAGATTCCGGTGGAGGCACGACCTGTTATCATTTCTCGTGCGGAGCGTCCCGAAGTCATTCTCTCTGAATCTCTTCAATACAAACCAGTCAATGAAATCATCTATCCCTCGCATGATTCTCGCACGCATGATTCTCACAAGTATGATTCTCACAAGTATGATTCTCACACACATCATTCTCTCTTTGATCTTATGACTCCTCCTCCTAAAAAGATGGAGCAAGTCTTCCCCCATGCAAAAGATCTTCACCACAATGATCAATCCTATGTGTTCGTGATTCTTCGGCATCTTCGTAGCGCACAGGATAATGAATTATGGACAGCCGCCTATCAATCCATTCGCACCTATTATACTAATAAAATCATTATCATTGACGACAACTCAAAAGTCAATACATTCAATGGACCTCTTGTAAACACAGAAGTGATTGAGAGTGACTATCGTGGCGCAGGAGAGATTCTCCCCTACTTCTATTTCTTTCAACACAAGTGGGCGGATCGGATGATCATTCTTCATGATAGTATGACTCTTCATCGCCCCTTTCGGCCGGCCGAATTGGAAGGGATGATCCGATTTCATTGGCATTTTTCCATGAAGGAGACGAGCTATCATACCAAAATGGCGCTCCAATTTTCCTCTATGCGCCATCATGAAGGGCTTCTTGCCTTTTTGAATGATACATCGAGTCAATGGAAGGGATGCTTTGGAGGTGCTGCGATCGTCTCCTATGATGTCGTCGAACATCTGGAGAAGAAATACGGGTTCTTCTCTACGTTAGTGCTCGCCATCAAAACACGAAAGGATCGTGAGACATTTGAGCGCATGCTGGGTGCAGTAGCCTTCTTTGAGAAAATGGTAGAAATGGATACCTGCTCTACGTTTGGAGATATCATTCGCTATCCTGGAGCCTTTACGGACAATATGAACAAGGGCACAACTGCTCATCAGGTTCAACAGGCAAACTATGATACTGCGATTCTCAAAGTATGGAGAGGGCGTTAATCTCTGTGTAAAAAAAGACATATTATGATGTTTCCTCTTCATAACATGTCCTCTTGGATTACGAGACAACCTGTCCGACGAGTGGTGGCGCGAAGTGTCCCCATCACCCCAGTGGGGACACTTCGTTTCCCCAGCACCCCAGTGGGGACACTTCGTTTCCCCACACCCCTCTCCGATGGAGAGAACGTGACAAACACACCCTTCTCCGATGGAGAGAACGTGACAAACACACCCTTCTCCGATGGAGAGAACGTGACAAACACATTTCTCTCCAATGAAGTATCTATCGTTACGCCAGTAAAAATCGTAGAGCCAGTAAAAATCGTAGAGCCAGTAAAAATCGTAGAACCAGTAAAAATCGTAGAGCCAGTAAAGACTTTGGAGGAGCCAGTGGACATCGTGGAGGAGCCAGTGGACATCGTGGAGGAGCCAGTGGACATCGTGGAGGAGCCAGTGGACATCGTGGAGGAGTCTGTAGAGTCTGTAGAAGAGTCTGTAGAGTCTGCAGAGGAGTCTGTAGAGTCTGTAGAGTCTGTAGAAGAGTCTGAAGAGTCTGTAGAAGAGTCTGAAGAGTCTGTAGAAGAGTCTGTAGAGGAGTCTGTAGAGTCTGTAGAAGAGTCTGTAGAGTCTGTAGAAGAGTCTGTAGAAGAGTCTGTAGAAGAGCCTGTGGAGTCTGTAGAAGAGTCTGAAGAGTCTGTAGAAGAGCCTGTGGAGTCTGTAGAGGAGTCTGTAGAATCTGTAGAGTCTGTAGAATCTGTAGAGGAGCACGTTGTGGAAGAGCTCACCGAGCTAACCTCCCCCCTTCTCTTGGCTGTTCGCTCCTCTGCCCCCGAACCCCTTCCCACACCTCCCGCCTGCCCCCACTTCTTTACAAGAGAGCTTGCCTTCAAAGAGACGTATGACTCCGCCATGGCGCGCCTTGCTCTGTTTCAAGCATCCGATGTACCTGCGCTCGTAACCTTTATTCTTCCCACGATTCAACGACCAAGTCTCCAACGTGCCATTACTTCTCTTTTACAACAAACATGTCCGAATTGGAAAGCCATCATTTTATTTGACGGATGTCAACCCATGGTCAAGACCCTCCCCTCCCTTAAAGATCCTCGTATCATGTTTGCCTCCATTGTCAAAACAGGCACCGTATCTGCTACTCATAGCAAAGCAGGGCATGTTCGCAATGTGGGTCTCCACTGGGTTCAGACTCCGTGGGTCGGATTCCTAGACGACGATGACCGTCTTACTTCTGACTATGTGGAGCGACTCCAAGAAGAATGTCACATCACCCCTACAGCAGACCTCATTGTCTTCAAAATGAATGATAAGGCACTCACTCTCCCTCCTCCGTCTTCCACAACGATCGTAAAGAATGAGATCGGTATTAGTTTTTCCTATCGGTCTTCCCTTATCCAAGAGGGATTTCGTTGTCTGTCTTCTGAGCACGAAAATTATCATTTGGTTCATGCAATCTATCGGGCAGGGAAACAAGTTGTCTTCTCTCCCTATGTGACCTATGTGGTGCGCAACGCAACGTATCGTGAACCCGACACAATGGATCGCGTACGTCTTCTGTGAGTTTACTTCATATGAATAAAGAGCTGACCCGAATGATTCTGAACAGATGCAATGACTCCATCATAGATCGGAAGGGCACGTTGAATCACATTGACCACATCAGGACACTGAAGATCATCCATAATGATCCACCCCCCCTTTTTTACTCGCTTCATACTGAACACGAGATCCTCCAGAATATAACGAAGACTATGATTCCCATCAATATAAATCATATCATATGAGCCTGGAGGAAGAAACTGATCAGCATCGCCTGAGAAGCCACGATACAGATAGACCTTATGAAGATCAGGAGGAGACAATTTGGAGATATTCTGGATCATCGTATGATAAATGATATTCTGTTGGTTATGATATTCATCATATCCATCATAGTCAATCCACGGATCCACACAATGCACCACGGACCCCTTTGGGGATGCATATGTCTTCAACAAACTACATAGGTTAGCTCCGTGATAGGTTCCAATCTCCAGAATCTTCATGGGCTCCGTGGAGAGAGGGATGATGGACACCCAGCCACTCGAAATACGACAGACCTCTCCTTGGTAGCCCACAGGCAAATACTTTCGTGTCTCTTCCGATGCCTTGCGAACATCATATTCATACTCCATTCTATGTCATTCTTTGTAGTTCCCTTTAAACTAGCTTGTAGAGACAGTAGGAAGAGCCAACGGATCCACTTCAGGAAGATGAATGGCGCGGGACCGATAGGTCATAGAAATCTCAGACATCTCAGGAAGATCACATGATTCGGATGCAATAGGAATAGCGAATGGATCCACCTCTTGGAGTCTACTCTTGTATCGGTCGCGTCGTTCTTGAGCAAGACGACGATGGTTCTCTTCCAGCATCATCTGCTGACAGGCCTCTCTTCCCGCAGGAGGATCCAGTGTAGGAAGACGATCCATGAGCTCGCGCAATCTTTCTTCATAGAGCACGCTTGGTGTATAACGCGAGGTATACCACTCTCTGATGTGTTCGATCTTCCCCATAACAAGATAGGCATACATGGTGGAGGCATGTAGTGTCTTCTTTTCGGAAAGAGGGATTCTCTTACGATTCTGTTCATACTCTAACTCGTCTTTGATACGAAGAAGAGACTCCTCACGAGAGAAAATGCCATGGCGAATCTCATTCATAGCCGATAAGAATTCAGGAGTTTTTGTTTCCAGACACCACTGAATAAAATGATGATAGGAACCATCTGTCATGATCTCATAGATATGTGCGACGCTGTAGGATCGTCCTCGATAGGGTTTCAGAGGAGACACACGAACGTCTTCCAATCGGTTGCGATCACAATAGGATTGAATCTCTCTCTTTTTTGTGGGGTCTATTGTCATAAGGGATATCCTATCCAGAAATTCCAGAGGAGTGTCCGTGCCCTTCATGGTCTGACACACGAGGCAGCAAGGGAGAGAGGAAAGAAGATATCCTTTTGTAGGATCGATGCGATCGATTGTGTTGGAAGGGTTACCACAATAAAAACAGGGTTGCCCAAACAGTCGCTCTGCCTCTTCAAAGGGGATCATGAAGAAAAGCCCCTTCTCATAGGCGTCCTGTTGAAGGGCTCTCCATCTGTCCTTTGCTGTGAAGGGTCTCTCTGCAGGATGACATCGTGAATACATGGGGTGCTTTTTACAGTAGCGCTGCTCTTCGGTGGGGATAGTGGAGGGGCATCCAGGGGCCTGACAGGGAAATCCCTTCCTTCGTTTTTTTTGGCGACACGTGATACAGTGAATATACCCTTGCGCACGATCCTCCTCGGTTGTCTCTTGCTCACATCCACGAAAAAACATTCCGCATGGGTGTTTTCCCTGTTGGATCCATTGATCATAATCATAGTTTCGCAGATGATGGATACAATAGTCGTTCTGGAGAGGGGGCAATAGACAGGGTAGGCCTTTGCGGGGTCCTTGTTGGACAGTGGCGTGACAGAGCTCCATGAGGTGGTATAAGATGGAGGGGATCATTTATATGGGTATGAATGATCGGCGATACTTCTTGGTTCGCTGGGCCGTCAGAAACGCTCTACAAAGAGAGAGTCGTGTCTTTTCCTCTTCATGAGCCTCTAAGGTCGCTATGAAGGCATCCCATCGCTTGATCCATACAGGGTCTGCTGGATCATCCCCCGCATAGACCTCTGTCCATTGTTTGAACAGGGTGATATTTCCCTCTACGAATGCCCGAACAATCGTATGACTGGGCCATTGTTGGCGATCCTCTCTCTCTACAGGTGCTTTTGTAGACTTGATCATGTAACGAAGGTATCGCAGGTGAACAATGAACTCGTGAATCACGTTCTTTACTTCGTCCAGAGGGTGTCCTTTGACTGCTTGGATCATAGTGTCCCATGTGGCAGACCATGTAGCGTCCTTTTCGCACGCATTATGCTCTTCACAAAACTTCTTATACTTCATTTCTTCATCACATTGAATCGCCTTGTAGATCGCGTTTACTTTCCATTGCTTAGGCTCAGGAAGAGGGTCCACACAGTGAAGCACAGATGCCACATGATTTGGATGCGGTGTAGTGTCAGGCATGATGACCTCATTGACAGGCTGATAGGTGCGTTCTTCTCTCTCCGCAAGAAGAGGAGCTTCTTTCTTTTTACGGGGTTCTACTTTTGAGGCGCGACGAAGAAGATCGAGAGATGCGCAATAGGAGGTTAGCTCATCGTAGCGACCATGAATCTGTTCTGCGATGGACAGAATCGTTTCACATGTCGCATCTTTCTTCATCATATTACAATGTCCACAACATGATCGACAGTTTTCTGGAAGATAACCGATTGTATTATCATATCGATCTACACCGTTATGATGATGCTCCGAGGGTGCCAACCCACATAGATAACAAGGCTGTTTCACGATCTCTTCAAACTCTTCCTTGGAGATCTCAAAGGAAAGATTTCTTTTCTTTGCAGACGTACCATACGACGTGTGTCGTGGAATAGATGTGGTGCGATACGTGGTAGACCACTTATCCACTCTCTCAGGAGAGAGGGGGGCGCGAGTCGTCTGAAAGAGGTGGATGGCGTGAAGTTTATCAAACCACTCTTGAGGGTTCTGTGATCCCTTTGCCATATTGCATGGTTCACAACAAGTGACTGAATTGGATTCCGTATAGCCCTCGTGATTATTAATACGATCAATTCCATTGATTTCTCCCTCCACATGATGGCGACAATAGAAGCAAGGAAGCAAGAGTAGCTCTTCAAATCGTGTCTTGGAGAGGGTCATATCTAATCCTCGTTGTTTGGCTCCTTTGACATAGTGATTCCACGCGACGTGTTTATTATGAAACGCCTCGGCCTTGTAGTTTCTCTTACGTATGGGACGGTTTGCTTCTATCTCTTGTAACTTTGCATAACACGGGACGCATCGACGCAACTCCTTATTGTGCTTTCCAATCGCACGGATCTCTTTCGTCAAAGGACGACCACAGTCGAGGCACGCGTTGGGGTCGCTTCGTTTCTCACCATCTCGTTTTCGATCACGAATGCGTGCCCTATGAAGGCAATCGGCACAGCATCGCTGGTGTTCTTCCAATACTGTGAAGCAACCTCTCGTCACATCACAGTATCGTATGTTGTCTTGTTTTGCTTGATCCAGAATACCTTGACGCCGGTGCTTGGAGCAATAGGCAATGTTGTGCATGGTCTTTTTCCCACATAGGGCGCCCTTGTGAGGTCCCTGTTGGGTAAGGGCCTGACAGGACATGATTTCTATCTCTTTGTTCATAAGAAAGGGAATCAATTTTATCACACGTATCGCTTTTCTCCTAGACTCTTGAAATACCATTCTTTATAGAGGATGGGGTGATCCAGAACTTTGGCGAGAGACTTCTGACTGATTCCTGCGCGCGCCGTGCACTCAAACCGACTCGTAAATTCAGTGATGAGTGTGTGTTGCGAGTCGTATTGTCCGATTCCATCGTGATAGAGGACAATTGTTCCATGCTTCTCTTGAAATTGGTCTTTCAAGGTATCGCATTCTTCATAGAGCTGATAATAGTGTCCGTCCTTGAGCGTGTGGTTCTTCACTGCATTGTCGAGCGATGCAATGGAGGGATATTCATTGCATTGTGCGGCAGTTTTACGGTCCAGATAGACATGGAGAATATCGGTTTGTTCCTGGTTCACTTTTGCCACGTAGCCATTCTTTTGGGGTTTTGTCGCTTTGGTAGGTTCAAGCGTTTGGGCCGTGTGAGGGTCCAATTCACGATCGATAAGTTGCCAACGAAATCCGCGGTAGATCGTATTCTCCCGCACGGCTTTGTTAATGCTGGGTCGTTTCATCGCATGATCCTCTTTCATGCATTCAGTGACCGTTTCATAGACATGGAGAATCTGTAGCGTTTCAGGATGAATCTTCTGAAGGCGAGGGCCAAGGTGCGGGTCAGGCTGAGAGCATGCGGTGGTTGTCTTGGTTTGCATTGCATTCAGTCTGGTGATGATGTCTTTGTTGGTCGCTTCGAGAGTCTGGACTTTTTGAAGGATTTGCTGAAGAATGGCATGATCCATGGAGTTCGTCGAGACAGTGGGTGTTTGAGAGCGCAGTTTTTCAACTTCCAGTTTGAGACGCTCATTTTCTGCGATGGAAGGAGCAAAGATCCGATTCGCATCCTCTCTTTTCTGTAAGATCTCTGTGAATGTCTTCACGGTCTCTTCTTTTTTCTTCTCGATCTCTTCTGTTTTCTTTGCAATCTCTTCTGTTCTCTTATCAATTTCATATTGTTGCTCTTTTATTTTCTGATCCATATGAATATTCTGTTCCACCATGATGTTATAAAAGATTTCCTCCAGATTCATATAATATTCATGGATTTCATATGCTTTTTTGGTCTGCGCCTTGAGACAGAAAAACTTGAAGCAGTTGACAGTCATCATGATTTTTTTAATGTTGCGTCCCCCACGTCCTTTTTTCTCTTCTGCACATTGTTCAATGGAAGATGTAACATGTTTATAGTCAACATCCACCGTAAAATGTCGTTCTAATACTTCTTGTGCTCTCACTTTCTGATTGAATTCCAACCACTTCCATACATCGTCTAAGTCAACCACATAGTCTGTCTTCTTATCATAGTTTAAATAACCATAAAAATGACCAATGAATAACTTCTGGTCTGCATTTGAAAATTCTTCCTTGATGTTATCCAATAGTTTCGCATTATATTCATCAATAAGCTTACCGTTTGGGTGATTTTCAATCAGCTCTACAATATTAAACTCCGCCATCGTGTTCCTACAGATAGATGACACCCACCCTTTAGGTTGTCTTCTTTCGCTTTTGGAAAGCGAAAAGCTTAAAGGAGAATCATCTTTATAAGATAGATCACACTGTTCTGAATACGCAGAGATATCCAGTATGAGTAAATTTACAAGGAATTTGGATGAATTGTTACATATAGCAAGTAAAAAGGTGCATATAGCAAACCACCTTAAGAAAAACTACAAAGAAAATGTTCATTATATCATACAAACTGTCACAGAAAGCGAAACAAAAAAAGGATGGGGTGGTCAAAATAAAAAGACCTTTCTACTTACGGAAGTTGCCTTTGAATTGTTAAAGAATTCATACAATATGCGAAACCGATACATTGTGAATGTAAGTGATACCGTGACATGCGTAAATATTGGGATGTGTATTGAGAATCAGACCATTGGATTTATTGAAAACTCGTTTAAAGGTGTCATTGAATGTAGAAGACAACATCCGATTGGCACGTATCGAATTGATCTATACTTTCCAGAATACCATTTAGCAGTAGAATGTGATGAACATAATCATGCAGATAGAGATCCAGATAACGAAAAAATAAGGGAAGACTATATTCTATCACAGGGTAATCAATTGATACGTTATAATCCAAATACGCCTCACTTTGATTTATCAAATGTGCTTCGAGACATACACAAAGTCATCCTTCGCCGTTTATGACTTTCAAAAGCAAACCCTTATAGCCTTTACGTATTTTTATATACCGATCATCGGACTATAAAAATACATTTCATGTTTATATTTATATAAATGTAACGCAATAAACGACATATATCGTTTAGTTGCTGTAAGCAAGTCCACCCCATGAACTTGATCCCCCCATGTTTCCAAGGAGGACGGACTGTACCTTAGGCAATCTCAGGTTGATTAGACCCTCATTGATTACCGATGCCTTTGCAGTCTCTGAAACGGTTCCATTGCCTATCATAGCGGCATTAGGAAC
>Ga0209500_10000633_pt1 | contig 29480 bp, 48 predicted proteins | sample S_140212_EF_Meta_FD_187323 | JGI IMG/M metagenome (GOLD analysis project Ga0209500, IMG submission 187323) | Freshwater microbial communities from Lake Simoncouche, Canada to study carbon cycling - S_140212_EF_MetaG (SPAdes) (version 2) | ecosystem: Environmental > Aquatic > Freshwater > Lake ...
TGCATGTTCCCCCACTCCATCGCCGCGTTTGGTTCGCGCTCGTTCGGATCGGCGCAGACCTGTTCGCGTGCAAGCCGTCTAATTAAGCCTGTGGCGCTCGTGGAGAGCTTTCCAGTCGGCGTCAATATGTTCGCCGCTTGGCTGGCCGTGGCGCGTCCTAGTCGGGCCTCATGCCACATAGCGCTGCCTTGTGTGCAGTCGATGATCTTGCATTTCATGGCTGGTCGCCTCCTTTTCTCGCTTTAATCATTTCGTCAGCAATTGAGTATGACCATTCTGCCAGCTCGCGCTCAGATGCTATTGTCTCGCTGTTGGTAGCGAACCCATTCAAAGCCGCCGCCGCGAAGTAGTCGCGCAGGGTCATGCCGGGCTCGTGGTGATCTAAGCTGTAAACGTAGCCTCCACAATCAGAATCATAATGCTTGGCCTTATGCGGAAAAGCCGCGCCGCCGTTGTCAATTTTTTTGCTCATAGTGTTGTTTGTTGTAATGGGTTAATCCGTTTAGCTCTGACCGCGTTTGTTTTGATCCGCAAGCCGTGGACCGTAGCGCCCCCAGCCGGGTTGCGAATCCCGTCCTGTGCAAAAATGACCACTTTCTGACCAATCCAGTTTTTTGTATCCGCGCCGAACGCCATAGCCAGAGACTTGCGGTTCGTAGCATTTAGAATCATTCGTTTCGGCTTGTCATTGAATCCGACCGAGAAAAAGGATTTCTTCTTGCCGTCCTGCATGACCTCGTTTTCGTGTTCGTAGATTCCGCTGATGACCAGCTCGATCTCGCCTAGTCCTAGGAAGTCCTCGGAGGCTAGGAATTTGTTGTCCAGTTTCATCTGGCTAACTTTGCCGTTAAATTGTTTTTCGCTCATCCTATTGTATTTCTTTTTTCGTGTTCTTCGTTGCGCTGTTCAATCCATTCTTCATCTTTAGCCGAAGTAATCAGTTCCTCGCCCCAGAAAAAGTAAAACCCGGTAAACCATAGCAAGCCCATTGTCGCAATGACGCCGGGTATGGCCATATGCGAAAATCCGTTCGTAGCGATTAGATACGTGACCAATCCGCTCAATACTGTCCCGCCAAAAAAGCGAGCCGCGATGCAATAGGCTTTATCGGCACGACTCCGTTTGTATTCTGATAATTTCATTGTAGTAGTTTTTCGATGTATTTAGACGGCGTAAGACCGCCCCGTTTGGTTTCGATTTGCTCCCAAGTTAGCCGGTGCAGGATAATGCTGCGAGCAATCTTGTTGCGTGCCTTTTTAATGCCAGGCTTGCGGCCTGACCCGATGCGTTTGCCGCCGCGTTGTTTGGTTTGGTTCATTGTGGTAAAATTATGCGCGTTGCAGCCGCGCCCCTGTTGTTTGAATTAAAATCTTTCAACTTCAACAAGCTCAACTGACTCAGTAGAGTTTTGCTGGTCTTCTGTAAGTGATTCCCAAAATTCGCGGCGAGCGGTTTTCTGGTCAGGAGCAGTGATTGTTTTTTCAATTTCATGCAATCCGGCGATTGCCACAAATGTATACGCTGCTGTGTCTGTGCGTCCAAGTGTTAATGTTTTCATATTGTGTTGGTGTTGGTTGACGGCGCAAATCTAGGCCAAGCAGTGATAAAAGTAAATATCTTTTTTCAACTGATTATATTTTCCCTTATTCTAAGCGGATTCCAAGGCGCAATTTTCCCGTGTAAAAACGTAAAAAACCGATCAGAACTGCAATTTTAATGCACGTTACCGGCCACAATCATGTGGTTATGCAGCATAAAATCTCCGTCCGCGCGCAGGTCTTGTATGGCAAATCCGTGCGTCCAGTTGTTGCTGATTGCGTATTCCGGCGATAGGTCGCAGAGACAGCCGGTAGTCCAGCAGCTCGTGACTTTTTTATCACCGGCGCTGATGATTCCGATTGCGTCGGTATAGTTTGAGTGCTGATGGAAATGGCCGCAGATGCTGGTCGTTCTAAGCCGATCATACAAGCGTTTTGCCGCGCAGACCGGACTAGCTAGGCCCCGCGGCAATTCGTGGCCGTGCAGGATCAGGAGCTTGCCGGATTTGATCACTTGCTTCGATTTGACTATCTTTATTTTAAGCTCGTCCAGTTTAAGTAGGGACTCCAAAGAACATTCTGGGACGCTAAGCAAAAGCGGTGCGTTACGTTTCAGATACGCTTCGAGCCGATCGTCATGGTTTCCGAATTTGAAAAACATCTCCGCTTTAGGAAATGCAGCGCGGATCATAGCAATGCCTTCACGGCACGCTTGCAGCTCACTTTGCAGGTCTCGGCGGCGTGGATCAGGTTCCCATCGTGAAACGCCGTAGTTCTCGATCGTGTCTCCGTTTAGAACGACTGTATCACACTTGGCCTTAACCCCGTATTCCAGCGCCGTAATAAGCGCCGCTTGGTCATGAAATGGAAAGTGGATGTCGGATAAGATCAGCACTTTGCGTTTCCCGCTGATGACTACTGGTTCCAGCACTTCCGCGGTCGATTTTGGCATAAGACCTTGCCATGGAGTTTTGCGAACAAATTTCTCAACCCGCGACCAGCTTCTTTTGTTTTTCATATTACCAGCCGAGCCACGAATGGCGCGGATCAGCGTCCGAGCGTTTTCAATATCAGGAAACACGGACGGGTTATCCTTGTGCAGCTTTTTTGCGGCCATGTGATTTGATATGTCCGGCATTTTCTCCAACAATTCCAAGGCAATTTCTTTTTTAGTCATACGGTTTCGATGTTTATCGTTTTGTTTTGTAGCTTGTCCCAAGCGGGAAAAAAAATGTTCTCAATAGCCCGAACGATCGGCTCCTCCTCGTATTTTTTAAGGTAGGAAATACCAGCGATGTGCAAAGCCGCGTGTAGCATTTCATGGCGCAGGGTGGCCGCGTATTCCTCGGCGTCATCAATGGAGCTGCTGATGACTATTTTGCGCTCATCAAAAAGCATCTGACCGTATTCGGCAATGTTGTCCCGGGTCACGGCAAAATCCATTCCGCCAATTTTCACCGTTAGCAAAACTGGCGTGGGGTTGTTCATGCGTTTGCGATTAAAACGTATGGAACCTTGTCTTGATTGTAGCGGTCCATGAGCATGTATGCCGTGCTGCGGAACGATTCCCATTGTGCCGGCGGTATCGTCTGACATCCCAGTGAGCTAGTCCCGTTCACGCCGCCTTTGTGAATGTTAATGGCGATTCCAAAACTAGGCTTGCCGCTGCGAGTGACGGGTAGTTCCTCGTTCGGTGTGGCTGGTCGAAACGCAGCGTAGCCGAGCGGTGATGCAATCTTGTGCTTGCCTTTTTTGTAAAGGTGAACTCCAGGCGACAACACGGCGACATCTGGTTTTTGTCGATCCGAGCAGCTTGGATCGGTGTTAGCGTTCCATGATCCGAAAAAATCAGGAGCAATGATAAATATTGCGTCGTCGTAAATTCCGCGGTCGTTTTTCCCAGCCTCTCCCATCGTGTCGCGGTAGTAGGCAGGGAAGCCGAGAAAAATAACCTGATATTTCTCGATTACCCACGTCGGCACCTTCGCAAGAATCTCATGCCGTTTTGCTTGTGGTCGGCTTGTTGGAATTATGCTCATAAAATCTGCGTAAAGATTTCTTGGTAAATCGTTTCGTCGCCGCTATCAAAATCAGGATCGTCGTCGTCCTGCATGGTTCGGATCATCACTTGTCGGCGATGATTTGAATCATGGGAATCACTTCCTTGTCCAAACTGAACGAGGTGCCGTCATGCTGAATGGTGCAGCTTGATAGGATTGTTGCTAGCAAAATGAATGCGAGGTGGTTGATTTTCATGGTAGTTTATTTTTTCAAGATTCGGTAAAGACTGGCTAGGCCGACGATCAGGCCGACGATTAGACCGCTGATTCGTAGCGAGTATTCGATATTTTCCTGCAATGACGTCACCACGCCCAGCATAGGCGTGATGGTCCCAATCGCGCTGTGGTAAAGGTCTTTGTTCATTTAGCGTCAGCGGCTTTGATTAGGCCAGCTCCGGCCACGACGGCAGCGAAAGCTGCGGCAAGGTCTGGGTTGTCGCCGGTCAGTAGCTGAATGGCTACGTTGGCGACTGTTGCGACGATTGTCAGTATTCCGAGTAGGGTGGTCTTCATGGTTCTGGCTGTGGTTCTGGTTTTGGTTCGATTTGTGGCTCTGGTTCTGGTTCTGGCTCTGGCTCTGGTTCTGGCTGTGGTTCTGGCTCTGGTTCTGGTTCTGGCTCTGGTTCTGGCTGTGGTTCTGGCTCTGGCTCAGGCTGTGGTTCTGGTTTTGGTTCGATTTGTGGTTCTGGCTCTGGTTCTGGCTCTGGTTTGACTTGAACTAATCCGTTTACGATTTGAAGTTTGCGCATTGCGCCGATCTCAGCCACGACATCCACCCCGCATCGGAGCGCAAGTTCGTTGAGCAGTTCGGCGCTGGCTTTGTGATTCTCGAAAACGGCTTGTAACTTTTCCGTGCCGATCTCGGCAAACATGTCGTTCAGGCGGTCGTCTGGCAAAGACCAAAAAAACTGCCTTGATTTATTCAAGGCATGGACTGCCGCGATGATGTTATAGATGACCGGATGCAAGGTCGAATTGACTTTCTCCACGTCCTTCTGTGCTTGGCTTTTGTTTGTTAGGTCGATCATAGATTTGTCGTTAGATTCCGAGCCGTCCGCGCCCGTGATTAAATAAACTGGTTATGTTGTCATTTGTCAATGCTTTATCAAAAATGGCTATGTTGGCAATGCTGCCCTGCATATACCATCCGGCAGGAAATGACACATATGATCCGATTCTAGCAAGCGGTGATGCAGGTGACGCCGTTGTTGCTGGAACTGTGTAGGTAAACGTCAGGGTTTGTTGTACGCCGTTAATAAACAATTTCAGCCTGTTTGCATTGCCCGTTTGCGTGCCGTCAAAAACCAAAGCGTAATGAAAATAGCCAGCCGGGATTGTGTAGATGACCGTGCCGCTGCCATCTGCGTTATTATTGATTTGGCTTAAAAGCGTTGTTGCGGTTGTTGCCACAAAAATATCTGTTGTGAATGCACTAGTCGCGCCATACGTAAATGGCGCACGCTGTCCTGCGGTGGTTTTGATAAATGCCGAGCAGCTGAAACCAGATTTGCCGCTGAGTTTTGTGCCACTTGCAATGGATGCAAGATCAATGTATTGACTTGATGCCGACGCAAAAACAAATGCGCCGCCATCTGTCGTGGTAAATGTCACGCCGTTCGTCAGTGTGCCGCCATTGCCTGCGCCGCCTATGTCCGTTACTGTCGTGCCTGTGCCGGGATAACACGCCGCCACGCTAGCGTCATACCAAGCCAGCGGCAACAACTGGGCCGGACTGAATGCCGCGCCGCACAAGATCATGTTTCTAGCAGCAAACATTAGGCGGTGTAGTTTTGGATGATCGACCCAGTCCACGCCGAGCCGTCGGCGATGAACGATGCAAGGTCGAATTTTGATGCCGTCGTGGTAATGGTCGGAGCGGTCCCGCCTGGCCATTTTACGCTGGTAAATGTGCCGGTGAATCCTCCTGCGCCAGTTAGGATTTTTAAAATAAAAGATTGCCCAGCCGTTGCGGTCGGCATGGTGAAAGTGCAGTTGCCTGTCAGTGTTACGGTTTGGAATGTTCCAGTTGCAAGCGATATGGTTACGGCTGTGCCGCTGTTTCCGATTGCGACCGTGGCTTCGGTGTAGCCGGTCAGTGTCGGATTGGTGCCAAACATTGCCGCGCCCGTTCCGGTTTCATCCGTCAACGCCGCTGCTAGGTTCGCGCTGGTCGGAGTTGCTAGGAATGCTGCGACGTTTGTTCCGAGTCCGCTGATTCCGGTCGTGACGGGCAGTCCTGTGCAGTTTGTTAGCGTGCCGGTCAATGGCGTTCCGAGCGCGCCGCCGTCATAAATAAGCGTCACGGCGCTGCCTGTGCCGTTCTTGAACTGTGGCGCTCCTGTCGTGCTTGAGAACCATGCAGACCGTCCAGCGGCAATCGTCGGCGTTGTGCCGTTTTTGGTCAAGAAATGCCCAGCCTCGGATGTGCCGGGATTGCTGAAAAAATGTCCCGTGCTTGTCGTGTTGACGGTTATGCTGATGTTACCAGCCGATGCGCCCCATGTGAGAACTGCCGTGCCTGCGCTGTTCTTAAGGGATGCGCCTGCTGTTGCGTCGTATGCGGCAAAATTCCAAGCCTTGACGGATGCGCTAGAGTCTTGTACTTCAATGTTGGCATTTACCCCCTGCGTGTAAATGGTTGCGTTTGCCCCATCTGTGTAAATATACGCGTTAGTTCCACTCGTATAAATTACGCCGCCTGTTGCGGTAGTGTATAAAGCACCGGCGAGAATATCTCCAAATGCAGCTCCGCCGGATGCGTCACGACGGACGATTGCGTTAGCTGTCGCAACCGATGTCGGCGTTTCCCACTCTGTGGCGTAATCGGTCGAGCTGGTTTTTTTTAAGATGTTGTTTGCGACTCCACCTGCTGCTAATCCGGCTCCGTTGGTGCCGTTTGTGCCGTCCTGAGCTTCGACAAGTGTAATCGTCACGGCTTCTTCGTTGAGCGTGGCGCTGACAACCACGTCTGGATCGTTCTCGGCAACTGTAAGTGTGATTGTGTCCATGTTAGGTGCGCGTCGGATCGTTCAGAATTTCAAGCGTTCCTGCTAAGTAGGTTTTAATCTTGCCAGCGACGGATGTGGTTTCGATGCTCCAATACCAAGCGCCGACCGCTAACGTCATCGGAGTGATTGCCGTCACGGTAAAATCATAGAGATTCGCATCGTTGATTACGATTCCGGATGTGCTTGTTAGGGACAAGCCAAGATTGCCGTCTGTGTCTCGAAACATCATTCGGACACTAGCAAGGTTGCTGTCAAAAATCGTGCCTGTTGACGAATAGACGCACGACAAGCCATTCCAGGTGTCGCCGTAAACAACGGGTGTTAGATTAAATTTGCCGGGTCTCATGTGGATTTGCCTAGAACGGTAACGGTTGTGTTGGTTCCTGCCGCTGTGGATGTGATCACAAGGTCGGCGGTCAATAGCGTTCCAGTTATGCCGCTGCTGTTCCAGAATTTAGACGGCGTGGTTAGAACTTGCGTGCCGTTGCCGGCCGTAGCTGATCCGCTTGTGTTGTTGATTTCCAGCGAATAAAGCGTTGCCATGCTGATTAAAGTGACGCCTTCAAAATCCTTGCCGTCTCCGTCTGTAATGCGCACGCCGGATGATACTACGCCAGCAGTCGTGTTTGCGCTTGTTGCAGCCGCGGTGATTCCAAGTCCAGCCGGAATGGCAAGATTTGTGTTAGCTTCGTTTGCGTATTTATAGCCGTTCGCATCCGACTTGCGCGTGATGATAATGTTTGCTCCTGAGCTTGTCACGGTCCAGACGGCTGCGATTGCGGTGTTTGCCGCTAATCCTGCTGCAAGTGCCGCTGCGACAAGCGTGGCGGTGTTGCTGGCCGTTGTAAGTGGGACAACTACGGTTAGAGGTGATCCGGTTGTGGCGGTCGAAGTAAATATCAGCGAACAGTTGCCGTTTGATGTTGCTCCAGATGCCGCGACAACCGTAGCCGTTTCAACCTGCGCCGTCCCAGCCACGTATGCAGCCGATCCGGTCGCTACGCCTGATTGCAGGTCGATCGTTGCGGTTCCACCTGACGCGACAAATTCGATTCCGATTGCGTAACCGATGTCTGCTGTTGTAAATTGGACTGCTGTTTGACTTGCGCCAATTTGAACAATTCCCGTGACAAGTGCTGACGTTGCCTGTCCTTGGCAGTTGCTCCCCGTAATCGTTTGTGCCGCTGAAATTGCCATGTCGTCATTTTATGTTAGATTTTGCTTAAGTCAAACTATTCAATGCAAGAACTGATGCGGCCAAATTGTTGTTGATTCCGGATTGTTTGTAACAATTTTTGCGCAATTCAAAACGCGCCACCATTCCATTAAATAAGGCCGCACGTTGCTTTCGCTGCGGTCTAGGTCGTATTGCATTTCATCGCTGGTTTGCGGAATAGCCCTGTCGCCGATAAAAGAAATTACAGATTGCCGGTTTTTGTCGCATAGCGTAGCGACTTTTCCTGTTGTGATCGCTAGCTCATTATCTAGCTTTTGATAGAAAAGCACGTCCGGAATAGTGTCTCCAAAGTGTGAACGATAAATAACGCCAAGCTCTAACGGCTCTTGCTGTGGCAATTGCATCGCCGAAAATATCATGTGGACGTTTTCGCGGTATCGGCTTTGGTCAATTTTTAGATCAAGTAAGAATCCATAGCGATTCCCCGCTTCTGAATTTGTCATTTTTAAGCCTGGAATACCGTTAGGAAAAACGCTTTCAAAATAGCACGGACATTCCGGCCCATTTGCCCAGTCGATATCCGGCACGACACTTGCAGACATGCATTTTGCCAGCATTAAAACACGCGATCCCAATCCGTTTAATAATGCCACTTTCATTTTAAGCAATGTATGTAACCGTGTCGGAATCTAGTTGACCAATAGCAGATGGTTTTGTGTCGGTTGATTCAAACCTGCCAATGTAATCTCCGTTGCGAAAAACTAAAAAGTGATACGAAACGTGCGATATTGTGCCACCTGAAATGTGATCGACATTAACGCGCAGGTCTAGGTTGCCACCTCGATGTCTTAGGTAAATGTGACTTCCTGCAAGGTGATACTCAAGGTGCGCGGTATTTCCTCCAGTAGAAGGAGAATAATAAGCGATTTTATACCAAAACTCTCCATTGTACCGATTAATTGGATCAGGATTAAATGATACGTAGTCGGAAGCACTAACCTCAAGTGTGCGAGCTGTTACCACGCCATCAGGACTAATGACGCATTTGATGTAAATAAATTGGCCTTCTGTAATTGATACTTCGGTTCTATCGCCGCCCAACGTGCCTATGCCGGTCGGGTAATAAACATTCATGCAATCCGTGTTATTAATACCTCCTTCAGTATCAACGACAAATCCATCTGTAATTACAAACTTGTCTTCTGCAATTAAGATCGGCCAAAAAGGTGGAATTGTATCTCCAGTCTTTGAAATCGACGGATCAATCGTGCCGCGATTTTTTAGACGCTCGAGCGCAGTTCGGATTTGATTTGCCCATGCCGCCGTGACTGGTTGCCCAGCCCGAGTTATTGGAGGCAAAACAATCGGTATGTTAGTTGGTCGTCCCATTATGGTTTGGTGTATAAAGTCGCGTCCCACTCCTGACCAGGCGGAGACATGGTCCATGTGATTGCGTATTCGCTAGTTGTTTCCGTGCCTTGCTTTGTCTGGCTGTCAGATATGCTTGATAACTTCCAGTTGCGTCCAGCAATAACCGGCGGATCTCCGTCTGGGTTCGGATCAATCCATCCGAGATAGTCCAGATAAATCTGATCGACTCCGCCTTGATTGGTTGCGCTGTGGGTCCATTCGACCTGTGATGTCTCCCACGTTTCGCGCTTGTCCCTAACAATGATCTTAAACCATTTTATAGAGTCTTCGTTAGTAATTGTTCCTACTTCTGTGCCTAACAGATTTTTAATGTAATAGGTGTTAACTGTGGAATTTTTATCATCTCTTGCATACTTACCACTAAGGCACCCGCTAATCAAAAACTTGTCAACTTCCGCTACGTTTGCGACGTATTCCGGATGCGTCATAATAGGCGCTTCTGATAGGGTCGCATTGTATGCGTATGTCCCGCTGTCGTCGTTTTTGTCAAACTCCCAATCGGCTGAGTATCCGGTGTAATTGACTAGAATTTTAGTTAATCCGCCTGGCTCATGTTCATGGCTAACTGAATCGACCGTCAGGAAATTCCACTTTGCCGATAGGTTCGGATAAAGCGCGGTGACAGACTGGCCTTTTTGGAATGCCGTCTGAATCGGCGTGGAATCAAAATCAAATTTGCGACAAGTAAATGTCTGCGTGCCTGACCATTTTCCCTTGTCGTCAAATCCGGCTTTGAAATCTGGGCCGGGTATCCATGTGTAAGGCTGTATTCCGTAGATGTTAGTTATGCTGCTCATTGAAACGCTGCGCCTCCTTCCTCGCGATAAATTTGCTCCATGATTTTCAGCGTGCTTTGTTGCACGTTGAGACTGTCAATCAAAGGCTTTACGATGTCGCTGGTGAAATTTGTTTTTGGATTATTTGCGGATGTTGTCGATTTGAACATGCTCATTAAATCGTCGCCAGTTGATCTGGGCGAAACGTATTTAAGCAACTTCGGGTCGATCGGCTCAATCAAGCCGCTTTCTTTTTGCGCTTTGCTCATCAACTGACCCAGCGCCGTTCCTTCAAAGAATTTAGTCAATCCACTTGCTATTGATTCGCCCAATGCGCTGCCAAGCTCATCAATTTTATTTGTAAGCCATGTCCATATCTCTTTGATTGACGCTTCAAATCCGATGTCGCCGTAATGACTAAAAAGCGTTTTAACGGACTCTCCAAATTTTTGCAATGATTCTCCAGCTTTGCCAATTTCGTCAAAGATTTTTTGCAATTGAACTGCTGCTGTTTCGCCTATATCGGCTCCAAAAATTCCTACCAATAGATTTCTGAACAGTTTCATTTTGACCAAATCCATCATTCCGATTACGTCGCCAAGATGCTCAAATCCTTTTGCTTGTTCAATTGTCATCTTGCCAAACTCGCCCAAATCTTTACCGGCCTGTTCCATTGTGGCTGGAAAATTATCACGAAATGCTTGTAATAATCTTTGTCCGCTTTTTCCAAAAAGAGTTTGTAGGATTTGTTCAATATATGGAGCTGTGACAGGATCGTTAAGCGCGTTGAAAATAGCTTCGATTTGATCAACTGGCTTCAAGTTCATTATATCCGATACTGCAATGCCCAGCTTGTCAAATACTTCTAAGATCGGACCTTTAGTTCCGCTTACAGCTTCGTCCTTTGCATCGGCAATTGCTTTTTGTAACGTGTAAATTGTTTTGCCAGTGTCAACGCTTTCAATCCCAGCTAATCTAAAAGCCTCTTGTAGTAATTGCAGTTTCTCAATAGACTCTCCGGTTTTGGTTGATAAATCTACAAGGTCGCCGGTGTAATCCATAAACATGCCTGGAACTGTCGCTAATTGCTGTACAAGTGATCCTAGAATATCCGTTCCAATTTCTCCCACTTTCCGAGCTGCGCCGATGCCGACCTCTTTGGAAAACTTGCCAAACATCCCGCCGATGTTTTTCAATCCGCCCTTTACGGCGCTCCCGTCAAATCCTACTTTAACTGTGGTATCAATCGACATAATCCAATTCCTTCCTTGCTAACATTTCAAATTTATCTTCCAGCTCCGGGCTGATCTCCATTTGACTTATCCACCTGTAGCGATTGCCCAGCGAGATTCCGTTTGCCATCATGATTTGTAACAGTTTACTCATGTCCATTTCCCAAATTAAGTAATCCGATGCTAAGTTATGTTTAAACGCAAATAGTTCGACCGATGCTAGCCAGTGTGGGTTTGCGCTTGGCGCTCCTGCTTTCCCGTTTCCTCGCTTTCTGCTCCGCTTAGTCTAACCGATGTGATCCGTTCGACAAGCCCCTCGATGACGGCCGGCAACTGTTCTTCCCAGTCCAGCATAAAATCCATGACGGACTTGTGACGGTCGGCTCTGTTCATTTTGCGCAACTGGCCGATCAGGTCTTGATCGGCATAGCAAACTAAAGCCACCTCGTGCATGGCGTGCGCCTGTGACTGGTCGGCCTCGATGTCGGAAAATAAAACATTGCCCCAAGTCTTCAGTAGCTCATAACGACCAGCCGATAAAACAAGCTCTCTGCCGTTTAGAATTAGCGGATCTCCGGTCCATGCGTTTGCCAATATGTTGTGTCTGTTTTTCATCCTTGTAGTCTGCTTAAAAATTCGTTTCTGACGGTCTTAGAGAGCTTTGTGTCAATCAATGCGGATCCACTCTCGGTTTGCATGAAAACGCTTCTCCGTGCATTGTGGAACAAATCCAAGCACGTCTTGCGGTTTGCGACAAAAGCCAAAATGTAGCTTTCCGGATTTGATGGTAGCGCGCTGACAAATGATGGAATGTCTGAGATTCCGCGCAGACCTGGCAAAGCGATTCCTTTTTTGCTTAGATAGTCCACCGCGTAATCCAGCCATTCGCCGATCGACATGGACGGCGCTGGTCGGCCGGAAATGAACTTGCAGATTTCGGCAAATGGGTGGCTGTCGATTAGGCTCCTTGCGCCCGTCCAATGATCAACGCAAGCCTGTGACGTGTGCTTTCCATCGTCGCTTGCCGGTTCCAATGCAAAGCGTGCATAAACTCTTTCGCTTGTTTCGCTGCTGATAAGATTGACCGGCGAATCCTTTTTAAGCGGGATTGCACAAGCCATAAGAGCGCTGACCAGATTGATGTCGCCCGATTGTGTTGCGTTGTTGCCGTTGTAATTTTCCATTTTCTTGTAAAGGTTAGGTCAATGCGACTACGGTCCCGGCCGCCACGAATGGCAGGTAAACGCCGCTCATTGATCCTTCTTCGAATCCTGTTGCGGTCGGCTTAATGCTGTTGCCAGTGATGATGATGCTTGCTCCGGTTGCCGAGGCGATGCTGTCGCCAAGTCCTTCGTTAAGTCTGGTTCGGCTGTTGCTGGTTGTGTTGGCCAAAGTGATGACGCTGCCGATGTGATCGACCAGTCCAGTCCCTTTGGTTTTGATGATGCCGTCAACGCTGATGTCTTTTTTTGGATTGTAAACGGCAAGTCCGACGTCGCAGCCGATGTGATCCGGTGCCATGACGGTTTCACTAGTTCCGTCAAAACTGACAGATCCAACAAAAAGCCCGGTTGCTGTCGCATCATCCGCTAGTCCAAATTGTGCCGTGCCGTAAACTGTTGCTAAACTCATCGTAGTAGTGGTTGTTGATTTGAGAGACTGGCTGTGATCGTTAAATCGAATGTGTCAATCCTGCGCTCGTCTCTAACAGAAATGATACCAGAACTTGTTAGATTGTCAAATACCTGCAAATTGTTAGACGCGCTCATGTAATCGATTGACATTCTATTTGCTAAAATCTCATAAAGCGCCTGGCTCATTTCCTGACTGGTTGCGTAGGTGGTGCCGTGCGATGCCGATTCCTCCGGCACGGTGTGCAGCTCGGCGGTTAGTGATACTTCCATGACGCCGAATAGCCTGACTCCGTTTTGCTCAACCATCGTCGATCCTTGGTCGATGATTACGATCAGCGGCAAAACCACGTCATCGGTTTCTCCGTTTAGAACTACTTGCACGCCGTCGAGAACGTCGTAGGCGCGCGCTTGGTCTTCGATCCATGTCTTAAGAGCTTGTTTTACTTGGTTCATTTCTTGCTGGTTTTGAGTGCTTTCTTATACCATTTGACGGTATTTTTCAGGGCCAGATTGACCGATTCACTAATAGCAGTTTTTTTCAAAACGTATTGATCCGCGACGTAATCGACCGTAGATGTGACTTTTGCGGACGGACTGAATCCGTTTTGCGCTGCGACGGCTTTGCCCAGGCTTGCCCATTTCTGAGCATATCCAAGATAGTTCTTGCCGATGTTGATCCGGCTGGTTCCTTTTTGTTTGCTGGCAATTTGCATCGCCGCGCCCAGCCATGATCCTTTAGCTTTGCCGACGCTGACAGATTTCATTTTGATAGCCTTGCGGAAATTTGTTAGGCTGACCGATTTGCGGCCAGATTTAAGTCGTCTTACTCTTGCGTGTCGGTCTTTGCGGTTCTCGTCGATCCAATCAACGCATTCTTGCGCTGTTTGCAGGTCCAGCTTTTTGCTTGCGCGCGGCAATATATTAACAACTTTTTGCGCGTCGGCTGTAATTGCTTGTATTTGCTTTTTTTTAGTTCCTGATTTGCCTTTTATTTCAGTGTAAAAAGCAAGCTCTCGTGCTGATTGAACTCCCCACCTAGTGACGGCCTGAGCTGAGTTCTCCCCAAACATCTTGCTGTATTTTTTCAGCGACGCTTCTAGCTTGGCGGTGTCGTTTTTCATTACCAGCTTCATGCCCGTTCTCGATCTTTCAAGGAAATTGAAACAAACGATGCGCCGATATTTACGCTGTCAACGCGCAAGGATAGGCCGCGCGCCGTTGCTAGTTTGCCGACATAATACAAGCCGGATTGTGTATAGGACGCATCCCAGTCTGATCGGCGGACGACGCAATCAAGCGCAATGTCCGTGTCCATTCCGATCTCGGCAAACTCTCGCGTGCTTCTGGTATCGTTCATCACGGCATTGACCGCGGTGCCGCCGTTGACCGTCAAAGGTTCGTTTCCGATTACTGCAAAGGCATTCTCGGATGCGGATGACAGAAACGATGTGAGAGCGCTCATGATTAAACTCTAACAGATTCGGGGGCCGCTGTCAATGCGGCGTCATGCCGGTAAGTGCAAAGCGTTTTGTCAATGTGCAGCGATGTTTTAATTCTTGCCCGAGCTTGTCTAGACCAGATAATATCCTCGCCGTAATTAGATTCTCCAAACTGGCAGGTTTTGACTAGTTCCCGTTTCCATACGCAAACATGCCACGGCGCTCGAAGCGTAATTCCGTTAGGCTGAAAAGGCTCATCGCAATTATTCAGACCAAAAATGACTTTGGAAAATGCGCCGTTGTAATAGCTGTTTTGCTCAAATGTAATTACGTCTGGGCCTTGCTGAATTGCCAACAAGATTTCCGATACGTAATCCGGTTCAATGTCGTCGTCATCGTCCACAAATGCAATGTATTCGCCTCGTGCAATGTCTAACAAAGACTGCCGTTTTGCGCCGATTGTTCGCGTGCGGTTGTCAGCAAACGACAAATGCTCAACTGCTAAATCATTGCTTTGTTTTGCAATCTTTTCGGACAGCTTTGAGAGTTGCTCTTTTCGGCTTGTAATCGTCGGGGTCAGGATGCTGAGTTGTATGTGCATATTTTCTAAAGATTAAGTCGTAATTCGTTCTGTATTTATCGTGGTTAACCGGTCGTGGTGTGTCTCCTTTTCCTGCGCTCATTTCCTTTTCCAGTAGTTGTTGTGCGTGATAAGCTCCCATGCGTTAGCGTCGGAATGCTCCTTGACCGCTTTTGCCACTTCGCCCCAGGTCCAGTCATGGCCGGAAAAAATACCGTCTGGTTTAACTTTTGGATACCATGCCGCTAGGTCTTTAACAACCGAATTATAATCGTGCGCGGCGTCAATCCAGATGCCGTTGATTGATCCATTTTCAAATTGCAATGCTGCCTCTGCGCTGTCTTGGCAAATGGCGGTAATCATGCCGTCCACTTTGGCCACTTTGATGTTGTCCAGAAATTGATTCAAAATGCTTCCACCATGATCGGCGACAATTGCCACATGTGCAGGTTGGTTTTTTTCTCCTTCCCACGTATCAACGCAAATGATTTTGACATTGTTTTTTTCTAAATCCTGCAAGCGTTGCGCAAGGTAGATAATCGACTTACCAAGCCACGATCCAACTTCAACAAACGTGTCTCCGTCTTTCAATGCCCTTGCAACATTGTCGTAATGGTCGCGGTAGTCTAGCCATCCGTGGAAGTCTTCGCTAACTGCGATTCCTTGTTCAAATCGTCGCATGGTTCCTTTTCCCATAATGTAACGGTAATCTTCGTTAGACCTAGCATAGATTGCATCCATTTCACCTTTTCCAAAAATAGGATGCAAATGTTCAAAAATAGTATCTCTAGCTTCAATAACAACTCCGTCATCATATGCTTTTTTTGTAAAGTAATCGTCGCTGTAAACGCTGAAAAATTCAGGGTGGAACATAAAGCCCTGCTGCTGGTATCGCTTGCGGGTCAGAATAGCCATGCACAACAAGTTGTCCGTTCGATGCCCGTCGCTGATTGCTAGGACCTTTGACTCGCTAGTGTCACCGATTGCGTCGATGATAATCTGATCCCAATGCATCGGAGGATTCCAGTCATCGGAAAGCTGGATCAAGATTTCACCTTGCGCTTTCTCTGCCGCTGCGTTCCATGCCGCTACGCTTCCGGCGCTGCCATTTGTAACGACGTGGTTGTGGACCGCCAATAAAGCGCCGTGCATGTCGTCGCCGTCCAGTCCGAAAATGTGCTCAATTGCGTCGGGGTTTTTAGCTTTGTTAAACCATAGCCGCCGCGCTTCGACCGCTTGCTTGCATCGGCCCCGTGTGGCGTGGATCAGTGAGATTTTTTTGCCGCTGCGAATGAAATGGTTTGTTTCGATTGCGTCGGCTTGGTCGTAAAATCCATTTGCGCGCAATGCCATTCCGTGCAGTTGGTAGCCGAGATAGCCGCTGTATTTCCTGCGAACATTCCAGGCGCTCGATCCGCCGTCTTGAGCCAGCATTGCCGTTGTAATGGCCAGCGCGTCTTTGTTGCGTCCAAGTCCGATGTAGCAAAGGCAAAGCTCACCGTAGGCCTCCTTGCGCGCAGGATCGACCGATAGCGCTTGCAGGTTCATTTGCAATCTCATGTCCACGTTGTCGGACATTTGCCCGGCTGCGATGAAAAGCTCGTATTTCTCAGCCGTGCCGATTGTTGGATCATCGCTTTTTAGCAGGTCGCAAACGACATTTGCCGCGTCGTTAATTCTGCCGACTGCTCGAAGCGACTGGAACAAATGGAATCTATGCGAAGATGTCGGATTTTTAATGCTTTCCAAGATTCTCAAATTGCGCTCGTCGTTGCGCTCTCTTGTTCCTTCTGGCCGGTGCAAAATCACCGCGCCGTCCACGCTGGCTATTTTTGGATCTTCTGAAAATTGCAAAAACTCATGGATTGGCGATGTCCATGCGGCGTGCTTTTTGCGGATGATTCTTTCCCGTTGTACCGTAAGCTGATCTTCGGGAACGTGATAAGCAAACTGTATGCCGTCGAAATTGTTTGGCATTAAATCAATCGTTTCACGGATGCGCTTAATTGACTCAGGATCAATCACGTCGTCAGTGTCGGCCCACATGATAAGTTCATGCGCGGCGTTGTCAAAAGACTGCTGGCGAGCTGCTGCGAAGTTGTCAACGTGCGGCCAAGATGATTTACTTGTCTCGTTGAAATACTCAGGTGCGATTTTTGCTCCTAGTCGTTCTGCAATTTCAATCGTTCGGTCTGGCTCTTGATTGCCGATAGCTCGAACAATTACGATCTCATCAGCCAGCGGCTTGAAGGATTTAATAAAACGGGCAATGTAGTTTTCCACATTGCCCACGATGACGCATAAACTCAGCTTTTCATTTTTCATATTTTTTTAGTAAAGATTTTCGGGAGCCGCTATTTCTAACGGCTCCCGATGCTATGAACACAAACAGAAATCAGGTTGTCGGGGTCGTGAACAATTTCAAGGCACCAGTCACCGCGGCACTGTAGCCGTAGAGCATGTGCATGTTGGCGAAGTATTGGCCGGATGCGCGGGAGTAGTGGCGAGTGTAGAGAGCAGACAAGCCGCTTTCGTCGTCAACCATTTCCTCGATGGCGATGTAGTCTTCGGCCGGCAGGTATTGACCCAACGAGCGCGAAGCAAAGGCAATCGCTTCTTGGCCGCATGCAAATCCAACGATCGAAGCGGAGTTGCCTGGGATGATGTCGGACGAATAGACATTCATTCCGAACAGTCGGCCAAGGTCGCCGTCTTTGATTGCTTGATTGTCGCCGCGGTTGAAATAGTTCACAAGGTTGGTGTCACCCAGCAAAGCGCCTTCAATCACCATGTTTCCGATGAAGGAATACTCACCGCGCGCTCCTGCTTGGCGAAGCTGTTTGCGAGCTTCGATCAGTTGCGTTTTGGTGTAATTGGCCGATGCGGTTGTGATGATAGCCGATCCGAAGTTAGCGGTTGTCAGCAAGCTCCACATGTCTGCAAGCACGGTTGCGCCCATCGACTTGCCGAGTTGGTAAGCCCACTTGTCCCAGCGTCCTGCGTTGCTGGATTCGGCAAGTTGTTGATGCGTAAGGCTCACTGGTGTGATCTTGCGCTTGTCGAGAGTGACGGTGATCGCTGATAGCAATCCGCCGGTCTGCTCCATAACAGTCGCGGACTGCGTGAAAGTCGTGGTCGTGGCGGCTCCGAAAAGAGGAACTACAACGGCGCTGCCTTGTGTGTTCACGTCAGAACTGATGTCAGTTGCAAACGCGCGGATTGGGGTGAGCATTTCGACAAGTTGCTGGAAAGCGGTTTGTGCGAAAATAGTGTCGTTGAATACAGTAGCCATGTTGGTTTAGTTAGTTGAGTTGTTGATTGTTGAAAATTTACTTGGTCAGTTGGGCCTGAATTTCTTTCTTATGCTTTTTGACGTAAGATGTTTTTTCAGCCGGTGAAAGGTTTTTAATGTGCTCGATGTGGTCGAACGATTGTGATCCGTTTTCGATGTCGAGCGGTTTGACGATTCCAGCCGATGCGGCAAGTGCTACGGCCTGCAATGGGATTGATGTTTCAAGCTCGGTCACCTTGGCTTGTAGTGCATCAATGTCTAACTTGGCTTGGGCGATTGCCAGATCCTTTTCAGTCACGGCGTTTTCGGCTGTGGCTAGATCAATCTTCACAAGCGCCAATTCGGAAATGGCATTTTTGGCTTCAAGCAATTCGGCTTGATGCGCGCCAAGTTCGCTTTCGTGATTGGCAATGATGTTTTCAAGAGCGCTGATTTTTTCAATCGACTCTTGCGCGGATGGATTTGTTAGACGGTCGAGCAAGCTCATGCCGGAAACTCTAACAGAATTTGTTAGATTGTCAATCATCCGGTTTGCAAAGCCTAGATCAATGCATTTTTCGGCGTTCATCCATGTTTCATCCTTCATCATTTCGCGGATATCATCGACTGGCTTGCCTGTGCGCGCTGCGTAAATTGCCGCAATTTCTGAACTAAGTTCTTCGCACATGTTTGCCGCTTTGGATAGTTCTTTAGCATTTCCAAATAGACCCATGCTGACATCGTGAATCATCATCCGACCAGTTGGCAGCATGATAATTTCATCGCAAGCCATGCACATGACGCTTGCCATTGACGCGGCAAGACTGACCGTAGCTGTGACGTAAACGCCTTTTGCTCGGAGCTGCATGATCTTCGAATGGATCAGGTAGCCGTCAAATACGTTTCCGCCTGGTGAATGCACATTGATGTTCAACGTGTCCACGGGTGTTTCCATGCTGTTTGTGAATCGACCTTCCGCGTCAACAATGTTGAAAGCGTAATCAATCTCGCTCATCAGTTGCCGACGTGAATATTCGTCAATCTGATCGTCTAATGTAAGCGACGCCGCCTTGTTTTCAATCGTTAAGAATTTCATCCTCTTTGTATGTTTGGTTTGATTTGTCGTCCATCGGCTCAGGCTCTCTCATTTCGTTTGGAGTTAGCATGGCCATTTCTCTTTCCTCGATCTCGATTTCATAACCGGATTCTTTAGATACTTCTTCGGCAACTCTGGCCGCAATCACTTTGCGCATTGCGACGCTGTGCGCGCGTTTTGTGTAAAATTCTTCTTCGGTCATGCCGCGCGCCTCCGTGATCTCGGCGGTGTTGCGTAGTCCTGCGCGCCATTCGTTGACCTCCATAGAGCTTTCTCGGCCATCGTCAACCGATAGTCTTGGCGGTGTCGAGAACGTCCAAGCAAACGGATGGTCCAGCAAAGGCACGCGGTTTGCTTCTTGAAAGCATGAATAGGCCCAGCTGAAAGCGTTCAGGGCCGCGCGTTTCAATAGCCGCTGACGTTGCGCAACAAAGCGCCGACATTTGACGATCTCGGCCCGTGAATCCGTGCCTTGTCCTGCGCCCTTCCAAATCTGATAGGACCAGACTGGAGTTAAGCTCATCCGAATCATGCGGTCTTGGAAGTTCTCCCAAATCTCGCCGGGTGTTTCGTGTTTGACTTGCTCGATCTTGTCGCCGCTGCCTGACTGCATGTAAACGATACCAGGAGCGGGATTGTTTAGGACGAATCCGCCGTCAACGCCGGTGCCGTAAATCGTTGACGGGTCGTCTAAGTCAGGGCCGCCGGTGTCGTTAAAAACAGTCAGGTGCAAACGCGATACGATTTGTTGCCGGATGCGCTCGTCCTCGGTTGCGGCAAGGCAAGCGGTGATGTCGAGCAAGGCGTGGGCAAATGCTGGGACGCCGCGAGATTGATCGCAGAAGTCCGGATCGTAGATGTGGATTACGTTTGCCGCATCAATGTCAATGAAGGTTGTCATGTTCTCACCGGTCAGAATGCGGTAGGCTGCTGGCCGTCCGTTGTAATACTGAATCACCCCGTCGTTGATCTTGTAGCCTTTGTATGCTCCGGTGCTGACGGTTCGGTAGTCTCCGCAATTTCCGACCCGATGCGCTGGGACGATTTGCAACTTAGGAAAGCCATCGTTTGATTTTACTTTGACCCAGAAAATGTCGCCGTCGCGATCCAGCGCGATGCTGGTCAGCTCTAGCAATTTGTGCCAATCAAAGACGCCGCCGCGTTCGGTGCAGTTCGGATACCATGCCTTGCGCATGAATGTCGCGATTGTCTTGCCGTCTGCAAAATCCGATTCGCCGACATAGGCTGGAAGGAATGCATCACCTACTGAATAGTCTGCTTTCTGATCGACCGCGCCCTTGATGACGCCTACGTTACTGTAAAGCCTCGATGACAAGCTACGCAAGCGCACGTTGTCCAACGGACTAACCAGCTTGTCAAAGTCGGCATTTTTGATCGGATATACAACGCCTCGAGCGCGGTTGTATTCTGCCGCGTGCATGTAGCGCTGCGGAGCGTATGGCTGGCCGTATTCGTTTAGGATAGACATAATTAGAAAACGGTTGTCGAAGTTGACCGCAAAGCGCCGCCATTATCATCGAATCGTAAAATGATGGACAGCATAGCCAAGCGCTGATCCTGTGTCATACCCTTGCCGTCCGCGACAAAGCTGTTTCCATTGCTGTTGCCTTGAATGATTTTCATTCCGGCGCTTGGATCGCTGGCAATTAAGAGCGCCAATGATGCAGCTTCGGCTCGGATTTGTGCAAGCGCTTGCTCGTTGTTTTTTAGGATGTTGTAAATCCTGCGCGCTTGGTCATAGACGGCCATGCCGAATATGTTAGACCCACTCTAACAGATTGTCAATTTTCAGCAAATTCTAAACTTCTGCCAATCGTTGCATTATTCATCGCCGCCTTCGAATAGCCGATAGATGCACGCGACCCCAACTTGATAAACTAGGCAATCCCAAAGGTGATTCTCTTTGCTTTTTGTTACCCAGATGCTTTCCTCTTGGCCCGTCTTGCGTTGTTTGCTCATCTCTCGCCGTTCTGCTCGGACGTGCTTTTTGAATGCCGGTGATACGTCGCTTGGAACTTCAAAGCGCGCGCCGTCGCCTGACAGTAACCGGCTGGCAATGTCTTTGACTGGATTTGTCGCGATAAAAACAAACTGCACAATGGCGCCCGATGTCGATCTTGCTCGTGTAGTTTTAGAAAACAATCGTTCAATTTTTTTCCCTTGTTTGTTGACGTGCGTATAGCTCCGCCTAATTCCGTCCCCTTTGATTCCGCGCCATCCGTGCTTGGCTAGCAGGTTAAACACTCGCGGCTGGTCGTAGCCGATGTCCAGCCAGACGTCATACGGTTTGATTTTGTAGCGTTCTTGGATCTCGCAGATTCCGATTTCATCAGCGCCGTCTCCTTGAATAAATCCTTCCCATAGAATTTTAGATCCACCGCCAGCCGTCCATGATTGAACGATTGCCCAGAAATGGAAGCCTTGCACGTCAACAGTCATGAATCGCGCTGGTCGAGCGTGTTCACCCATGCCGATGATTGTTTCTCCTTCGATGGTATCGGCAAACTCGTTTTCCATCTTTGAATAGGCGCCGACCTCGATCTCCTTGTGATCGTCGGCTAGGTCTTCGGCCCAGAACTTAGCGCGGCGCTTTTGCCACCATTGCCGGAAATTATCAACGACGCCGGATTTCAACATCCTGCGCGCTTCAAGGAATCCCAGAACTTCCGCGGACCACGGTATCCACCATACCGCAAGGGAATCGACATGGAATCCACGGATTCCGTCCAGCCCGGTGTTGGTTTTCAAATATCCGCCGTTGCCATTTTTGATGTTTGATGATGCAAGCTCCCGCCGGATTGATACGGTGTCGGCAAACGTTGCTCGGCAATTTTTGCATTCCATCTTAGCCGTCCTGCTGCTGGCCTGTTCGTCCACATGATCGTCAACGGTGATAAGATCAAATCGTAGAAAGTCCCATGAATAGGCTTGCTCGGTTTTGCAGCTTTTGCATTTCCATCCAAATTCTGACATGTCGGATTTCTTCCATTCTTGATCCAGCTCCGATCCTTCAAAGCCGCCTTGTGAAACGAGATAGACCTTTCGGTTCCATCGGTTGTGGTGCCGCGCCATGAACTCCCTGACAAGTCCATGATTCCACCGCCATACCTCGTCGCCGTATAGCCAGCGGCAAGATTTTTCTTGGAAGTTGGAAAGGTTTGCGCCGCCGAGGACCAGCGCCATGTGGGAAAAAATGATTTCCATTTTACGCGCGCTGCTCCGGTCGTCTGGGAATAGTGCCGCGCATGGTTCGCAGGATTTCAGCGTGGGTAACAATCGCGTCTCGGCCCAGAACTTGGCGTCGGTGTCAGTCTGGGATGCGTAGAGAAAATTGCCGGGGTTTTCCGATACGACAAATGGAATCAGCGCCTCGGCCAGCGTGGTTTTTCCGCTGCCGGTCGGAGCAATCACGACGACTTGCCGCGTGTCGTAGTCTGCCGCGCATTCTAACGGAGCTTGCCACCACGGAGTTTGAGAGCAATCGAAAGAATTTGAGCGCTCACTGTTCTGAATTTTCACGTATTGCTCGGCCCATTTCCACGGGTGTAGCTTGGTTGGCGGTCTGAATCCAAGGCAGCTAAATTTGATCGTGGCGCTCATTGGTAAAGTTTGTGCTGGGCGTTGCTCAGATTGGTTAGAATCCGCGTCATTTCTTCATGGATTATGCTTTGAATCTTGGCTGCGGTCAGTCCTTCTAGGCGTGGTGAAAAGTCGTTGCTGAACTTCAGCAGCTCAGACCTGGCCGCCGATGCAATCCGGATCATGTCTTCTTTGACTTCGCCGGCCGGCAATAGTTCGCGCGTCTGCATTCTGACCTGCAATCCGACTTTTAACGCTTTTAGCTTCTCGTGGTAAATCTTGATATTGTCGATGTCCATGCTGCCAATCAGAAGCCGTTCGATTTGCTCGATGCTTTGTTCGGTCGTTTCGTTAGCTAGCAATGCCTGATCTTGCTCGGATTCCGGCTTGATCTTGGCGTCCTTAGCTATCCGGTGCCGACGTCCGCCTAGATGCTTTTTCAAGTCGTCTTCATTCCAGATGTTCACTCCGGCATTTTGCGCGCTGTTCAAAACGTCGCGGGTGATTCCGTGCTTTTTGCAGACTTCGACTTTGGTTTGTTTCATGTTGTTTTTAGTTTTTGCCGGCAATCGCGTTGCAAAGGTTTCTGAATTGATCGTCGAGATCGTATCGTTTGCGGGCCTCGGCGGTTGATTTAACGACTGCATGAAAAGTCAATCCCGTAGCTTCGGCAGCGTATTTTCTTTCAACGCCGGAAGCAACAATGACATGCGCCAGGGCGAGTTTAACTGTGCGCATTGACCTCCGGCTTTGTTTGTCCGTGATTTGCTCGTAACGGTAGCCGGTGACGTTGCAACAGTTTTGAACTAGTCCTTGAACTCTGACCATCATGGACAAGTATTTCAATTTAACTCTGCGGCCTCGTTTGGGTTTGTATGGTAGTGTGATTTCGTTTTTCATTTTTTGATTGCTTTGGGAATTAACTCCCGCCGATTGCGCTTAAACATTTGCAATCGACAGGAGCCTGTTTACCCGGTCCGCCACACGGCGGTGAGATTTGTTCGGTCGTGTCCAAGTCATTTTGTTAATTCATTCATTTTCCCTGCGGTCGTCAGAAGTGCATTCTGCGGTATTTCGCAAAAGATTCCTTGCCGGGGGTGTATAACGCAACAAAACGGCACCAATCTTACCGCTCTGTGACTGCATCCAGCCCAGTTGCGTCAGGATGCCCACCAAGCCCGTTTCAGACCGTTTGCCTGTGTTTATATCAAACCCTAACGTCATGGCCCCGTTTCGTTCGTAGCTAGCTGCCACGGTTCATATCCGTTTGCCTGTGCCATTAGGTCCGCGTCCAACGGTATCGCGCCATGCCCGAGCAGGTGCATCACCGATACGGTCTGACCCGTCTCCTGCGTGCCGATCAGCGCGCCCTTGACGCTATAAACCGGTTCGGACTCTTTGCGCTGTATCACCTCAAACACTTGGAAGCGCATTGAGCTAATAAACGGTTGTTTATGATAGACCTTTAAAAAAGTTCTCATGTCCGTATAGTATAGGTTGGAGCGGTAACGTCAAAACAATTCGCAAGCTGACTGATTGTAGCTATCCATTGAACTGCCGATTCGTAGCAGTTCAATGTGATAACAAGCCGCTCTGATTCGTAAACGCTGGCTGGCTGGTCTGTGTGCATTTTTACATAACCTGCTCCGTTTCATCCATTGCAGCGATGATAGACGCAACTTCATTCAATGCTGCGTATTTGCGCCTAAACGCGCCAATATCAATTTTGCATTGCGCCAATAATTGCGCGCGGTATCTGGAGCTGTTCATGACTTGATCCAAGCTAACATATGCGCCGCGTTCTTCCGTTTCGGTGATGTTCTCGTCGTTTCTGTGCGGTATGACAGTTTCAATTTGTACATTGTGCCAAGCCCTGACCGTCACGCATTTGTCCTCGGTGACGTGGTATTGCACTTTAATGCGCCGGATAAGCCCAGCCGCTTGAATTTTGCGGTATTCGTTCGCCGCGATGGTGTCTTCCCATTGAAAATAGTTGTGCAATGGTGAATTTTTATTTTCGGCATGTTTCAAAACAATTTCAGCCGTGATGCTTCCATGCTTTGCTGCGATTTTCTCTAGTTCTTCTTTTAGTGTCAATTTCAGTGTTTCAGTCATATTTTGTATTGTTTGTGTTAAAAAATTACTGGCCATTTATACCCCGCTCTCCAGTCGCGGTTTGTGCTATGCGTTTCCTGCCTTGCCGCGCCTCGCCGAGCCGCGCCGTGCCTCGCCTGCCTTGCCAAGCCGCGCCTCGCCGGGCCTAGCCTCGCCTGCGTTGCCACGCCGAGCCTAGCCTTGCCGTGCCCGGCCTTGCCATGCCACGCCTGCGTTGCCTCGCCTTGCCACGCCGGGCGCATCCTAGCCTGCCTTGCCTTGCCCTGCCCAGCCTTGCCCTGCCCAGCCTGCGTTGCAATTTGTGCTTGTGCTTGTGCTTGCATTGTCGTTTCCCGCTGATTACCCGCAGCGGGACGGGAAATTGTCAATCTAGTCGAAATGTCCCCCAGCCCATTCCTGCGCTCATCTTGCTGTCTGGCCTGCCCTCGCCAATTCCGACTTGCGCGCCGACTCTTGTCATTAGGTTTGCGGCGTCTGTTGCGCTGAACTGGTCTGCGTCGTATTGAACTTTAACCATTGCCGACCACGGCCAAAATTTAGCTCGAACGCGCAAATCGCAAACGCCGGTCGCATTGCGAGCGTGCATAAGATGCGGTTCTGGTTTGCCGTCAATTTTGATCAATGGCACGCCGTCCACTTTATCGAATCCGTCCGGCAAAATAAACACTGACATTTTGGCTAGCGTCATTTTAAATCCGACCAATCTGCAAGCCGAGATCATTGCGTTTCTGAATGCCGATGCCGGGATGCCGTTAAATCCGCAATCGCTGACGTGTTGCGCTTGCCGAAAGTCCTCATCGAAGTCGCGCGCTTCTTTTGCTTTTTTCTTGTTGGCTTGGCTTCCGGCTTCGTGCTTTGCTTTCATCGCATTGATTGCTTTTTCCGAAAAGCGCAACTGAATGTATGGCGCCGTGCCTATTATTTTAAACTCAGCGGTATGGATTTTTGGCGCTGTAATTTGCACCGTTTCTACATTATTTTTTTCATCTGTTTTTTTCATATTCTGTCTGTGTTTGTGTGTGTTTGTGTTTGTCTTAAAAAATCCTATAAATCCTCGATATAATCCGCCAATTCCCTCAGCGTCCCGAAAAAGTCCGTAGCCAAATAATCCTGATCCAGCGCCGACATAAGCTGATAATGCCCAGCCTCGATGCGAACGATCGCAATGCCTTTGTTCAAGGCTTGGATAATTAGAGCTTTGTAGGTCATGCGTGTATCTTACTATCTCTTTGATACTTGTAAATATATTTTTTCAATTATTTTCATCCGGCCTGATCCCGGTTAATTTAGCCAAGACCGCCGCGATCTGCTGTGCTTGCCCGACCTTAGCCACGTTGTGCATAACGCTGGCGTGATTGACATGGAACACGTCGGCAATGCGCTGCAAGGCCCATCCGGACTGTCTAAGCATGTATTGGGCCAAAGCGCGCGCATCGGCGATGTGTTGGATACGCGACTGACCCATGATCTGCTCGGGCGTGCAGCTCATTTCGGTTGCGATTGTTTCGATTAGTGTTTTCGTTTTCATGTTTGGTTGTCCTGTGCTGGGGTGTTCTGCTGAATTATTTCACCGAGGTTCCAAGCCGCCCTTGCTAAAGAACACTCTGGTTCATGTCCTTTCGAGCAATGACCATAGCATACGATGCACCGAGATTCTTTCTCGTTACCTTTCCATTCGACTTCTCGCAAGACATCGCGAGCAAGAATCAATGCAGAACAAGGCGCAGAAGCCAATGACCTCAGTCGGTCGTGTATCCACCATCTCAGGTCGGCGGGAGCGTTGGCGTTGATCCAGTCTGTTGCTTGTTTGTCGGTCATGGCTTTGTCGCGTTGATGATGGACTCCAAGTAGAGCAACGTCCGTTCCTCGTCGGCAGGATCAAAGCTCACGTCAAGTATTGCAAAGCTTTGTGGGTTTTCGCGGAAGTGGTAGAGTTCCACGCTTCCTCGCATCGTCGCAGTCACAGGACGAGTGCTATGGTTGAAAAGCGGCCAGTAAGCGCACTTCTCAATCGTCCACTTGGTATTTCTAACTAGTCTTCGGAGTGCTACGCGTAACCGCTTGCTGTCCTCCTTATTGTTGGTTTCGATGGCCGTTTTTATGCAAGCCCTGCGATTCAACTTCTTCCAGTCGTCGTTAATGAGTTCGGTGTATTCTTCAAGCAGTTGTTGGTCTGTTTTCATAGTTTTGGGGTAATTCGGGCTGATTCAGAGAACAATTTGTGAGAGGCAAAGCCGAGGAAGTCTTTTTTGTTTTTCGGGCTTTCATGGTTGGCGTGGCTCCACATTGACGTTCGGCAGAGAATTGATGTGATCCGCTACCTCTTGAGATGTTCCTCGAATGTCCTGCTTTTCGCGTTTGTCGTTGTAATATGTGACTTGGCACATCCGATCCATGCAGCCAATCGTGAGGCGCACGGTTCCAAAATAAGATTGCCGAACAAGTCGCGGCAGATCAACCTCCGTCGGCGGGGTCTGTGCTATTGCGTTCGTCCAATAGCCTCTTACTTCCTCATCCCATCGTCGCAGGAAACTATCTTCGCCATCATCCCCGCTCAATAGCCAGTCCACCCGTTGCGCCATTTCTTGCGCTTGTCTGAGCGTGTGCGCTGCCTCCTTGAACTTTTCGATGATTGCCGGCGGGTATTTGTTACCTTTTTTCCCGCCCCACTCGTTTGGTGTTTGGTCATTGTTGCTTTCAATGACTTCATCTATTTCGACTGCGATGTCATTAATTCGGTATTGCGCGTAGTTAAAATGTCCTCCACTCATATTATTCAGTTTCGTTTTGGTTGCAATCATCCCCATCATAATCATCCCGCTCCGCCTCATCGTCCCCGATGCATAATGGGCAGGTTGTGGTCGAGCTGGGCCAGTTGGTGCTTCCGCAGATGTGGCAGGGTGATTTCATTTCGGTTCGGGTTGGGTTAGGGTTAGGGATTTGAGGGCCATCTTGGCAATACCCTCCATGCGTCCAAGCTCGTAGGCGTAATCTGTTTCGGGTAGGTCTTGCACATTGTTATTGGCAATCCGATTCAAAACCCCAGCTAGCCTGTCCCGCTGCTCCAAAGTAATCTCAAACTTTTGTGCAAGCTCATTGTTATAGGCATCGCCTGATTTGAGTGTTTCCTTGTGTTGGTTGAGCATCAGTTCAAGATTCATAATCCTTTTCGCTGGTTCTTCGTATCCAGTTCCAAGGCAGTCGGGACAATCGTAGTCGTGTCCTTGGTGGTGGGCATCCCCCGTCCCGTTGCATTCTTCACAGGGTTTTAGTTTAAATAATTCACTCATGGCTTTAGGGTTAGGGATTGGAGTGCTTCGTTGGCAATAGTTCTAACTGCATCCATGCGGTCTGGCAGTGTAATTACCCAATCGCAATCAGCTAGTTTCCGCAAAGCCTCAGCCATCCTGTCCCGCTGCTCGGTCATGGCGGTTAGTTCTAATTGCACCTTTTTCGCATAATCCCAGATTGTCCCGTTCGGGTCCATCATCTCGCAGCCAAGGTCCTTGTTTTGCTGGATGTATTTCGCTTTCCATTCGTCCCGCTGCTTGGTGACGGCAATAAGTCTTTCGTTAATTTGAAGAATGCTGCGTGCTGCGGCTATAAGGTCAGAATAATTCATTTTGTTTATTCGGTTTGGTTTAATGTTTTTCTGTAGCTGGCCCAGTTGCACTCGATCCCGCCGCCAGTCTCCCTGATCCGGCTGATTATGCTCGGACTGAGCTGTGCGGCGAAGTCCTGCCTGGTCACGTTTGTGATGAGCATGGTCGGGAGCATTGCGTCGTATCGTTTGTCCATGATGTGGGTTAATTTATCGTCTTCGTATTTTGTTTCTCCGCGGACGTGCGCTTCGTCGATCACAAGAAACGCCGCTGATGACAACTTGTCAATAATATATTTTTCGCTTTTTTCCTTCGGCCGGCCGTAACCGTTTTTCAGGTCGATGAAAATCTCCATCGCTTTGCAGTAAATCGCCGGGCGGTATTCCGGATGTGATTGCATCGCCCATTCCTTACGCGGCTTCTCCGAGTTCGGGAATCTGGCGTGCTTAGACAGTTCACACGCTAGCTGGGTCTTGCCGGTTCCGCGCCGACCGTATGCGATTACGATCCCGCCCGATTCGACTATATCCAGCGCCGTCTGATACGCTGTTTGCCATTCGTAGCCGTACAATTCGTCAGGATGCTCATGACGGGCAGGAAAGCCAATTCTGGGAACGGTATAGCCAATCGGCGTTGAAACGGTCGTGGCGGGGGTGTGTGGCGCTGGTTTGCGTATTACTAGGTCGTCTAGGTCTGGCATTGATCCCATTATTTTTGATAATGCTGTGTTTGTGTTCATTTTGTTCGGTTTGGTTCTGGTTTATTGTGTATAGGCAAATTCAAAGTCGATCACGGCGCCTTCTGGGTCGTTTGCGTGCCGGTCGTGGTGGGTTGTGGTTGGTTTGGATGCGGCTGGTTCGTAAATCCCAGCGTATCCACCTGCGAGAGAATACTTCAAGGCCTCGATCGCCCTTCGCTCTC
>Ga0209500_10000634_pt1 | contig 29457 bp, 42 predicted proteins | sample S_140212_EF_Meta_FD_187323 | JGI IMG/M metagenome (GOLD analysis project Ga0209500, IMG submission 187323) | Freshwater microbial communities from Lake Simoncouche, Canada to study carbon cycling - S_140212_EF_MetaG (SPAdes) (version 2) | ecosystem: Environmental > Aquatic > Freshwater > Lake ...
CAGATTATGGTAAAGTTTCTGAATGACTGCTTACAGCAGATTCATGCGGATCAAAAAATCCATTGAAAGGGATTGTATGGAACAAAGAACAGAAGAATGGTTTAGTGCCAGACTAGGCAAAGTTACAGCTAGTCGGGTCGCAGATGTCTTAGCCAAGATTAAGTCTGGCGAGTCGGCAAGTCGTAAGAACTACAAGATGGAGTTGGTTGTTCAGCGATTAACAGGCAAGCCACAAGAATCGTTTACCAACGCTGCAATGGAATGGGGTACAGAGCAAGAGCCATTCGCTAGGATGGCATACGAGGCTCATACAAGCACTTTTGTAAAGGAGGAGGGGTTCGTAGACCATCCCACGATAGAAGGCTTTGGATGCTCTCCTGATGGCATTGTAGGGGATGGTTTAATCGAGATTAAGTGTCCGAATACCGCAAACCATATTGAGACAGTCTTGGATAACAAAGCTCCAAGTAAATACATCCCACAGATGCAATGCCAGATGGCTTGTACAGGCGCGAAATGGTGCGACTTTGTATCATTTGATCCTAGAGTGCCAGAGGATTTGCAGTTGTTAGTAGTACGAGTCGAGAGGGATCAGGAGTATATAGACTCGATGGAAGTAGAAGTAAAGCAGTTTTTAAGCGAGGTCTTAGACCTATTTAACCAACTAAAAGCGAGGCAGAAATGACCTATGAGATGAAAGATGGCAGCTTTAGTCTATTTAAGAACGACAAAAAGCTCACAGAGAAACACCCTGATTACAAGGGTTCTATTAAGATTAACGGAGTTGAGCATTGGTTTGATGCCTGGCTAAAAGAAGGCAAGAAGGGCAAGTTCTTATCGGGTCGTATTGGTGATCCGAAACAGAAAGGCTTTACTCCCAAGGGCGATGATGAGTTGCCTAAGATTAACGATGATGATTTTGCTTTCTAGGGGAAAACCATGAAAAAGATTGCTATAGGATTGTTAACATATTTGTTAATAGGTAGTGCATATGCTTGCCAGACCACTACAATTATTAGTGGTGATAAGATTATAGTTTGTACTGTTTGTGGTTCTATAATTAGCTGTATGTAACCCCCGATGAGATCGGCATTAGTAGCGCAATGCTACACCCTTTCAAGGAGTGCCACCCCCCTACCGATCAGGGTGGCTTAGATTCTGTATGACCTTCCAAAACGACCTACAGAGGGGTTTGGAGATAGAGGAAAGGGTCTTGGCTATCCTACGCAAGAAATACCCTTGTGCGACCCTTGTAAACGCTTTTAAGGGGTACGATATATGGATACCAGAGATAGATAAAGCAGTCGAGGTCAAATACGACCCAATGAGCCAAGAGACAGGGAATATTGTTGTAGAGATTGAGATGTATGACAAACCCTCTGGACTCATGGCTACACAAGCAGATTATTGGGTTTTCTACGATGGGGAGATGTTTGTAATCATGCCTGTCAAACACATCTTTAAATGTATATTTGATTGCAAGCTACAGTATGTGGAGTTTGTTGGAAAAGGAGATACCAGATCCAAGAAGGCATTTTTAGTAAATAAAAACACCTTGTTTAAGTACGGAAAGATTCTATGAGAGGTACAAAGCCATTTCGTCTTTGCGCCTGTTTGTAAGCCCTTTTAGTTCCTTGCCACCGGCTTTATTCCACTTTAGAAACTCCTCGGCAGCAGAATCAAACTCACCCCTATTGTGTTTCATCCGAAGGGTAGAATTTTGGAGATTACCGAGTCCAACATTGAAGGCGAAAGACACAAGTGCGCCAAACCGACCAGGAGTAAGCCCACTAGGACATAATCGTTGAACTCCGCTTTCAAACCTCGCCAAATCCTCTGCCAGCAGTTTGTCCACTTCTTCCATAGAGAAAGTTCTGTTCCAGCCTTCTGGGATTGGTAAGTTTTTTCGTTCTTCAAGTTTCACCTTTATATGGTTAGGGTCAATAACTCTCCCGACCCCTACAGTCCAAAGTAAAGCTGGACACCGATAAGGGGTAGTTTTGACCCCTTCGTGGTGCTTAATCATCTCTATGACTTTGTGGTCAATCACTTTTTGAAAGCCTGTGTGCCGAACCAAAAGGATACAACCGATGCCCAAATAATCTGAGTCTCATCATCCCATAAGAGATTGAGAGCTACATCAAATGGCACATCTTTATGAAATGCAAACCAAAATCCAAATACCTCTACAAAAGCAAACATAAGGAATAAACCATATGTAATTGTTGGTCTAACCATCGCCCTAGCGTTAGTTACCCATTGTGCAGCACCTTTACCAATTTCTATATCGTGTGCGTACAAGGATTGTCTTTCTTGCACTTGGGTTTGCATAGCAACTTGCTCTGTTCTTATTTCTTCTACACGAGCTTGTGCAGCGTAACCTTTTTCTAATAACTCCATCTCTCTTTCGGTCTGGAGTCTTGCAAGTTCTAATTCGTGTTTCTTATCGGATTTATCTTGGAAGAACCCTAAAAGGCTAGGTAATCCACCAGTAAGAAAAGAAATAAGTGTGGTGAATAAAGTAATCATTTTTTACCCTTTATAACCCCAAGTAAGATACCAGGCAACGACAGCAGCCACCGCATAACACAGCCACATAACTCTACGCACTTCTGCCAGATCTTTCCTAAATTCATTTTCTATATCCTTCTCTTGTTTTTCAATCTTTGCTTTAATAGTCTCTACTTCTGACCATCGTTTTTGACCATGATGTTTTACAAAGTCTTTTTTGACCTGTTCTTCTTTTATTCTTATATCTTCTTGTTTTTGCCATTGCATCATGGCGCGTTTGAAATACTGCTCTTTTGCTACTTCTGCTTCTTTAATCTGCCTTCTGCGTTCTAAGGCTTTTTGTTGTGCTACCGATGCTGCTTCTTTTTGGACATCCTCGATAGACGAGCCAATAACTTTGCCTGCCTCTTTGCCTGTCTTTACGCTTTCGCTAAATGACTTTGCACCCTCTAAAAACCCAAATTGATCGGACATAGTTCATAGGCTTAATTTAATTTCAAAACAAGAGTAAGAAGAATAGCAATAATAAATCCAGCAGAACCTATTAGGATCTGTTCTAAGCGTTTTAACCTGGCATTAATACCTGTATAGCGTTCAGCACAGACAGCCTCGTGAGCAGACAATGCTGCCTCGTTTTTATCTATTGTTGCCATTATTTATATCTCAATCCAAGAAGTAGTATTTTCATTCCATTGGTACACTTTCCCATCATTAGGGTACGAAATTGGTGCTTCATAATTGCAGGTGCTTTCATTTAATACCCAAGACGGGTATGGTGCTGTTAAATAAATAAAAGCATCACGAGTAGAGTCGTATTTCATACCAATTTGAGCATAGTTCTTACGAAAGTTGCCGTTGTATGAAGTTTGTTTCCAAATAAATTGTTGGTTAGCCCAATTATTTAAAAAAGCAATTCCAACTGGTTCGCTTTCAGGAAAAGACAAATTATTTATGTCATTGTTATTAACAACATTAATTTCAATGACTATGTTATTTTCATTTAGTTTTGCAAAATGAGCCATTATGAAATCCTGTATCTAAGAATGACAATACCTGAACCACCGCTACCACCAGGCTGTTCATTTCCACCACCGCTACCGCCACCACCTGTATTAGTAGATCCATTAGACCCACTACCTGTACTACCAGTTGCTCCACCGCCACTACCACCAGCACCAACTACACCAGAACCATATGCTCCACCTCCACCACCGCCAGCATAAGATGTGCCTAAAGACTTCCAATTAATTCCATCTCCACCTTTACCGCCAGGAGAAGATGTAGAGCCTGTAGATCCAGATTGTGTTTTACCGCCTCCACCACCACCTGAACCTGTACCATCTCCTGAACCCATAGAAGAACCGCCTGAGTTACCTTGCCCACTAGTTCCTGATCCACCTGGTTGGCTATCTCTAGTAGATCCACCTGAACCTGATCCACCACTAGCACCACTAGCATAATTTGTGTTTGGTGTAGTACCGCCAGCAGTTACTGTTTGACTTACTGGAGAACCGATTGAAGAATCACTACCTCCACCGCCTATGGTTATAGAATAGCTAGTAACTGATGCAGTAAAACTAGAATCTATAGCTCCACCAGCACCACCGCCACCACCGCCAGTTCTACCGCCACCGCCTCCACCAGCAACTAATAAATATTCAACAGTATTAAAAAGGTTACTAGTTGTACTAACAGTAAATGTTCCATTACCTGTAAAAGTATGGTATTTGTATTGACCAACTATAGATGTAGTTCCACCAGTAGCAGTAATAGGTGTAAATCCACCTGTCCATCCAAATGCTCCAAGTGCTGCTGCACCAATTTTAGATAAGCGTGGCATTTATACCCTTACGCAAATTTTGTTTGGGAAGCAAACACAGTAAATGTTGCACTTCCTGTTTTAAAAATAACATAAGTGTAAGCATCAATTGAACTTGTATTGCCAGCTGTAGGAGCAGACCCGCCTTGCCATTTTGGAGTTACAGAATTGCCATCTATTTGAAGTGCTGAATTGTAATATGCTGTTCCACCATTAGTTACCAAGAAAGTAGCAGAAATAGATTCGCCTGTAGACATTAAAGTATCTAAAGAAGTTCCACTAGATCCACGAAAATTAACTGTAAAGTTTCCACTAGCATTAGTTGTGTAATATAAAACTGATTGCGTGGTTACATCATAATTAATAGTTCCTGTTGCTGCTGTAGCAGAAACTGTAGCTAATTCTTTTATATTGGTAAATTTAGAAGATGCAACACTTGTAGAACCAGCAAATATTTGAGTTGCTGTAAAAGTTGTTCCTGTATCAGACTTTACATAATCTGTACCTGCTGTAGCAGTAGTAAGGGCAGAAGTTCCACTACCTTTAATAATGCCTGTTAATGTAGATGCACCTGTACCACCATCGGCTACTGCTAAGTCTGTAATGCCTGTGATAGATCCACCAGTAATAGTTGCTGCACTACTAGAGAAAGTAACTCCTGTTACAGATCCACCAGTTACTACGATATTAGTATAAGTAACACCAGTAATCGTTCCACCTGTGATCTTAGGTGCAGTCATGGTATATGTGCCATCTCTAATACCATCTCCGCAGTCTCTGATCTGCGCCATCATATCGCGCATAGTATCGTTTACTGCGGATGGTAACATTCCCTCTGGCGCACCATCTGGAGGTGCTGCGTTGTTATTCGCAGGGGTTAGAGAATACTTTGTATATGCCATGATTTTCCTTAATTACTCTGTTATTCCAAATGCAGCACCATAACCTATGTTTAGTGCCTTCCTTTGTAATTCTTTGCTTAATGGTTCTATGTTTGTTGTAGATGCTTTAGACATCAATCTTGCTGCTAATTTGGGATCTAACATGGCATCAACAAGTAATTCTCTTATTTGGTCATCTGTACCATTGTAGAGCCAATTGAGAGGTGCTACCACCTTATTTGCTGCTGCCGGTACTTCTCCGAACATCTGTTTTCCGATGATTCCACCGATAACATTAGCTGTAGAAAGATTCTTAAATGTATCCGATCCTGGCACTTTGCCTGACCGATTTAATACACCAGAATCTAAGTCTCTACCAACTCGTTCTAATATTTTTACTTGCATCTGAGACATATTTGTATCTTGTCCTGCTGCTCGGATAGCCCTAACAAAATTAGGTTGAGAAATCATAAATTGACCTACATTAATAGGATCAGGAATTGTAGAAAGAACCTTACCTCTAAAGCCTTGGGCTGCTTCTAATCTTTCAATTCCTCGGCTTGCCTGTGCATATTTATTCAAATAATTTCTATATCCTGGTGCAGCAGACTCAATAACATCGTCTACAGCTTTAATGACTGTATTAAGTTCTTTGTTTGCTACTTTATAAGCACCAGCACTAGCTCCACCTTTTTGTGATCTGTCTAGCAACCCTCTTTCTGCTGCCCTTAAATCTTTTCTAATTTCATAAAGCTCATCAACATTTGTTGCTCTGCTAATGTCTGTTTTTACATCATTCATAACAGATATAACAGAATCTCTTTTACCAGCAGGAGATTTTAAGACATCTTTAATTTGTTGATCTACAACAAGAGTTACTCCTCTTTGCATTTGCTCTGGTGTTAATTGTGGATTTGCAAAAGCTGCTATTCTTATTGGATCTGTAACTTCTTCTCTTTTTGCAATTGCAGATGTAACCGCATCTTGGTCTTTAGCAAGTCTATCAATAATAGTCATTCTTGCTTTGTTAGCCTCAGATGCTTGTGCAGCAAACTTACCTGTAACATCTAATGCACGAATAGGTGTTTCTGCTGAGATTAAGCCTACATCTCTGCTTGCTTGTGCTGTTGTTGGTGTGTAGCCAGGTACTTGTGGCTGAAACTCTTGCATACGAGTAATAGCAACTTCTGGTTTATTAGCTAACTGTCGTAATACATTGCCTGTAATTACTTCTCTACCAGCCTCTGTAAATGGGCGAACTGTCTCTCTAACTGCCCTACCTACTGCTGGAATGGCTGTAGCACTTGTACTAGGAGCTACCATACCACCTAGCATTGCCAAGCCTAATTGACCGCCTGCGCCAACATCTGCATATTCTCTACCAGCAGCCGATGCACCAGCACCACCTACCGCAGCAGATGTTTGTAGAGGTAAGTTCTCAGTAAAGAACTTTTGTACAGCAGATGGCTGTGTTAAGGCTGTTTTACCGGCTTGATATGCTTTTTGAACTAATGCAGCAGGAGCAGCAACACCACTTATAGCAGAAGTAACATCCTGTATTACTTTTTCGCCTTTGGTCTCTGCCTCTGGCAATCCAACTTGTGTCATGCCTCTTTGTAAAACTTGGCTAGGCATTTGTAATCTAGAAATTTCTGTTCCTGTTACTTTGCCTACACCACCTGTAATAAGGTTAATAAGTGTATTAAGAGCATCACCAGCAATTAATGGAAGTCCTGCTGCGCCTGTAGCACCAGCCCTAGCAGTAAGACCTAATTGTCTAGCGACTTCCTCACCAGTTGTTCTTTCTTTTGGTTCTGCAAAATAACCTTCCATTAACTTTTGTGCTTGCTCGGCAGTAGTTCCTTCTGGAACTTCAAACCTAGCAATTCTGCCATCAGGTAGTTCAAATCTTGCTATTGGCATTTTATTTTTGTCCTGTTGGAGTTGGCTCAAAACCTAAAAATGTAATTCCTTTTGCTGATGGAATACCTAATTGTTGTTTTGCTTTAGGCTTTTCTGTTACTTCTGGTGTTTTTTTAATTTCTAATCCTTCAAATGGATCATAAATAACATTCTTTGGATTAGCACCCTGTCTTAAAGCAGTATCAGAATAAAATGTTTTTAGTGTTTCAAATTGTGTTTTTTGGCTATTAACCAAAGCACCAGCAGCCTGATCAAATTTATTTCTTTGATCTGCTGTAAGCCTTGTTCCTTCTAAGGCTTTATTGTATTGAGCCCTAATTGATTCTGGAATACCTCTAGCCTGTTCAGCAGAAGCATATTCGCCTTCACGAACAGTAGAGCCTGGATCAAGAATCTTCATGTATCCAAAAATCTTAGACATATCACCAGGAGCAGTATCTGGAGCAGAAACAATTTTACGATAAGCCTGTGATATTTCTACATATGGTTTTGCTTGACCTAAGAAAGATGTTCTTAATTTGTCATCTTCGGCAGAGCTTTCAGATGCTAACTTTGCTTTTGGTATTTGTTTAACAATATTAAGATTGTCATCCATAAAAGCAATAGTAGATCCAAGATCAACTTGTTTATATTGTTTTTGTCCTGCTTTTGCCATTGATGCTTGTAATTCAAGAAACTTTAATGGATCTTGACCAGCAGCTTCTAACATTAGCGTATCTTGTAATTTAGAATAATCTATAACTTTTTTAGGAGCTATTGGCATTGTTAATGCTGACATTGTTTCAGCAGTAGGCATTTCTCCTGTTTCTGTTGGAACAATACCAAACTGAGGAATTTCTTTTGTAGCACCTTGTATAGCCTCTTGCAATCGTTTCTGAGCATCTTGCTTTTTCTTGTACTCGCTTAATTGCATACCAGTAACCATCTGCTTTAGCGTTCTGTCAAACGATTGGTTATAACCTTCCATGCCTGCGCCTAATGCGCTACCAAATAACTGTCCTGTGCTAATAGGCTCTCTTGTTCTGCCAGACTGTGCTAGTAAAGCAATAGCAGAATTTAACAAGGCTTGTTGTCCTGCGTTGGACTGAATACGCTGTTGCTCGGCAGGACTAAGAATTTGCGAATAGTCTTGTTGCTGACCGAATAAGGTAGATAGATCAATTGCCATGTTTTATCCTAGTAAAGAATTTGGATTTCTTGCTCTCTGTAGAGCTAATAAGTTGTATAAACCTGAGTAGTCAACTGCGCCTTGAGGCATTTGTTGTCTACCTCCCATCTGCATTTGTGGATAGGCTTGTGCTTGTTGTTGTTGACCACCACCTAATAAACCACTAGCAGATCTAATTCCTTGAATAGCTTGCATTGGTGATATTTTTGTAGGAGCAGATGCTGCTGCACTAGCAATCTCAGCATCTAGAGCAGCCATTTCTGTAGGCAAAGTAGTAGCAGGCACAACATTACCGCCAGGAGTTAACATTGCCTCAGTAGAATAATCTGTTACTGGTGCTGGCATATTTGCATAAGCACTTGTTAGTTGCTCTCCTGTCATTGCACCAGTTCCACCAGCAGAAGCGTATGACTCTGCTGCTGCGTTTGCCATTACTGTTGCTTCTTCGGCAGTAAATCCAGCAGTCACAGCATCTGCATAAGCAGCCTCTCCAGCAAGTGTAGCTCCTTCTACTGTTGCACCTTCTGCTGCAAAAAGCGTTGGATCTGCATAACCTGTAGCAAGGGCAACAGCAATGGCAGCAGGCAATACCCATCCACCAGGCACTTCTCTATTTACTGTTTTGTCTACTTCTGCTAAACCTCTACCTATTGGCTGTACAACAGCTTTTTCAACTTGTTCTACGACTCCACCACACATAATTAATCCTTTAAGTGTTTGACTGTATTAAAGCCAACAGTTTTATAACCTAGCCTCTCATAAAACTGTCTGGTTTTATCCATGTCTACTGCTGTTGTTTGTCCTAAATGCAGATCATCTGCACCCATATCTTTAGCCCATGTTTCTAGTGATTTTACTAGTTTAAGTGCTGCTCTACTACCTCGATACTCAGGCAATACAAAGAATCCTAGATCGCTGACTCTTTTACGATTACTAAAAAAATACTCATGGGCTAGACCAGATATAAATCCGATAATCTTGTCATTCTCTATTGCGATAAATCCGACTGCATTAGGATTCTTAAATAAATGTAGAATCTTGTGCTTTTCTGGTGTTGCGTATGAAAACTCTGCCTCGGCTACCATCTTGGTAACCAGTTCAAAAAACTCCTCTAAACGATGTAAGGTTAGTTTTTCTACTATCAGAAGAATCCACCGCCTAATAATCCACCAAGTGCTGCACCGCCTAATGCACCATAAGTACCACCGATTTGTGGGAACGCTTGACCTAATGCGTAACCGCCTAGACCGCCAGCTATACCGCCACCAAGCACACCTGCTCCACGATTCTGATAGGTAGGTGCAGTAGTTGTCTGTGTGCCATAGCTTCCTAATGGAGTGCCATATACCGATGATAGATACCCTTGTAACTGTTGATAGGGTAATTGTTGTCCGAACTGATAACGAGCCAATTGCTCTTGTAGAGGTTGTGCAGCGATTGCCTCTTGTTGCGCGCCAACTTGAGCCAATGTCTGAGAAGGTAGGAATTGTTGACCATAAAAGCTAGGTGCTGCACCAGCCAACTGAGTTTGGGCTAATTGAGCCTGTTGCTGTAGTCCTCTTTCTTGTTGGTACTGTGATCCTGCGATATTGGCTGTAATATCCCCTAAAGACCGCCCATAAGCCTCTGTAGCAGTTCCCAAGGCTCTTTCCATAGCACCACTACCCAATCGACCAGATCGACTGTAAAGGCTCGAAATGCCTGGCAATACTGCTTGGCTAAATTGTTGGGTTAGTGGGCGAGTTGCTGCCTCCATCATCGCTTGTTGATAAGGATTGGCGTTTAAGAATCCACCGGCAGCAGTTTGCCCGACTTGACCTAAAGATGCTTGATAAGCCTGTTGTGCCTGTTGTAGAACAGGAGACTGTTGGCGAGCCAATTGTTCTTGCTGTGCAATAGCCTCAGTCGTAGCAGCAGATGGGCTTACATAAGTCTGACCAGGAAAGAACTCTGGTTGCTGACCTGTTAAGAATAGACTCTGCGCCCTCTGCAAACCTTGGGTAAGGTATGGGAGTAACGCTGGATCTACTGACGATGTGCTTGTGGTTGTTGCCATAGTTTTATCCTACGATGATGTATTTGTAAGTTTTGTTTGCTGTGTTATTAGAAAAATGCGTAAGTGTTGCACTTCCATTTGTTTGCGAACTGATATAAATATCATATGCTGCATTTGTATTTACATATTGCATTGTTGCTATTACGGATGGTGTTGCAGGTCTTGTTGGGCTAGATTGTGCTGCTGTTTGTTCTAATGAAACCCCTGTATTTTCTGTTCTCCATACAATTTCTACATAATCATTTGCTGCAAGTTCTACAAAGTAATTCATAGCTGCAATAACATGACCAAAAATACTTGCACTTTTTCTTGCTGGCACAGTAAACATACTGTTTGATCCTGTAATATTAGTGCCATTTTTTCTAAACCAAATATCTACATTATGCTGTGCATTATCTGTATTTTCTAACTGAACGCTAAATTGCACATTGTAAATACCTGCATTTCTAACATTCATCCTAGAACTATTAGATAAATAAACACCATTAGAAAAATCTGTAGTGTCAAATGTCATTGGATACGCAGTAGTAGTGCTTGCTGCTGTTTGGTCTGTAGAGTCTTGGAAAGCTCCATAAGGAACTTGGTTTACAAGACTATTAGCAGAACTTGGTGCTAACAATATAACTGAATCTATACCAATCCGAGCATCTGTAATCGTGGTAGTTGTTACATTTCCTGTTGCTAGAGTTACAGACCCTGTATTGTTTGTCTTGCCATTCATAATCCCATTGACTACCTCGGCTACTCCACGAGGATCGCTACCAAATGGGGGTAATGCTCTAAACATTATCTAGTTCCTAGAGGGCTTAAATCGATGTCCATTCCGACTGCTGATGTCCAACTACCTGTAGGGGTTAATTGTAGACGATGATAGCGACCAACACCACGCACAGACACTCTATTTTCGGCATCTGCTGCTGTTTGTGATCCAAATACTGTGGACTCTGTTAAAAGCCTACGAGATAGCAAAGCCACGCTACCAGAGCCACCCTCAACAGTAGGTTTTACTAATGTAATAGATGAGGTTGCGCCTGGCACTTCTATATCGCCTGTTTCTATGTACGCTGTAGCGTTAGCACCTGAAAAGGTAACAATTTTTGCACCATCTACACCGGCTAATTGTAGTTTTCCACCAAGCCAAATTCGGCTATCAAAGGTAGTAAGGATTGTTTCTAATGTTCCATAGACATCTAACCCTTCTAATGTAACCGCAGGGGTTGATGTAGATGCAATTCTATCTACAGTAGTTGTTCCGCTAGTCCAACGCTGAGTCTGATAGTTGTAAATCAACAAGCTATCCGCAGTTGCAGAACTATTAGAGGCATATGCCCAAATAATCAACTTCTTTGTTGGATCTACTGCTGCCGACATAAGGTACAAAGTACCTTCGTCTACATTGTCAAAAAAGAATCGGTTTACTTTCTCGTTACCAATTGGCACTACATTTTGTCCATCGCAAGCATAGAATCCATCATCACCTAAGAAGAAGGATGTTCCACCATACTGAATAATGGAGTTAGCCTCATAACATCCTAAGTTTCTACTAATGTTGTCGAATTGGAATACCAATGGGCTACCAACATAAGACATCCGATGGATAGAACGATCCATAAAGACTAGACCATATTCGCCACCTGTTACACCGACCACAGATCCACCATCAGGAATATCTTGATAATCTGCCTGTGTAGTAGCAGATGTTGTCCAAGATGACTCATCTCCTAATGCTGACCATTGAACTCTGTTTGGATAACTTGTTTGCCATCCAGACACTACAAAGTCTCTAACAACAGTTACATATCGTGCTGTTGGCGCATCGGCTGCTAAATTTGCAAACAAAGAAGAACTATTTAAGTTAAATCCCTGTAATTTATCGAAACCATTAGCTGCAATAATGACATTACCAAACTGCGTAAACTTCCAACGCTGATCTGTAGGTGTCGTATAGTTGCCAGATTTTGACACATTGTCTAAAGACAAATCCGCAGAATCTAATTTAAATAGTTTTGTAGAGCCACCGGCAAATACAATCGTAGCCCCTGCTGTTGTTTTTCCTGCTACCACATTGTTTAGATTCTCAGATGCTGATGCAGAATAATCTACAACAGTAGGAATAGCACCATAGCCAACTAATTTGGAGTAAACATTCTCTGCTCTCCTGAGACCATTAGTAATACCTGGCTGATCTGGTGTCCATTCTCCGAATGTTATTCTGCTGATTGCCATTAATTATTTACCCATGAATTATTACTACCAGAACTTGTAGTCCAAGTAGTTGATGTTGGTGTTGTTCCTGTCCAAGGCTCTGAGCCTTCCGATGATACTGTCCAAACTGTCGTACTAGGTGCTATACCTGTCCAAGCCTCTGTTTCTGCTGTCTCGCCTGTCCAATTATCGCCTAATATTCTGCCTAGGCAACTTACTGTAGAAGTGTTAGAAACAGAACCTAAAGCAGAAAATACTGCGTTTGCATAACACGCTATGTTGGCTAATGCGTTAACACTAGCGTTGCCAGAAAAGTTTGCATTGCCAAGTGTACTAACTGTCGTTACACATACAATTTGACAGTTTGCTATTCTTTGTCTGATTGCACTTGCTGTTATTGTTGCACTAGCAGATATAGAACCACTAAAGTCTCTTATTCTGATACAACTTGAGTTTACTAAAGCTGTACTAGTAATACTAGCATTAGCAAGCCGAAGTCTAATCGCGCTACTAACTACAGAACAAACACCATCTATAGATGCGCTTGCCTCTGTAGGTGTTACATCACCTACACAATATCCTGTATCCCAATATCCATATACGACATATTGGTCTGCAAAAGCCATCAGCAGTCCTCTGCGCCTTCGTAATCGCTATAGGTCTTTAGAACCTCGTAGATTGCAGGGATTAAGTCACCCTTGAGGTCTTCCATACCAATGTAGTGTGCGTTTTCTTTGACTGTAGCCATATTGCTGTGCCTTGCCGACTCGTCATAATGAATAGCGACTTGGACTTGGATTTGGTCTTTAGTGCCAAAGAAGTTAGTGATTCTAGCGTAGGCTTGTGGGGCTGGTACGCCAAATTGTGTTTGAACAGCGAGCTTGAGTGCCAAGATAATTCTCCTTATTTAAAATTTATGCAAATCAGTATGTCATTTCCACAGTAGAAATACGGCAAACTGTACGAATAGTTGTACTAGCTTGTCCTGTAAAAGTAACTGCTAAACCACCATTAGTCGTATCGGCTGTTACTGCAATAACCCAAGTAGAAGCCCCAGCGTCAGCAAAGCTAGATGTTACCGTAGGTGTTCCTACCAAGGCAGTCGATGCCGCATTAGCACCTCGCTTAATTACACCCTCGATAGTCCAGCCTTTAGTGTTACCACCGCCAGTAACTCCTGATACCACTTCACCAGTAAAAAAGTAAGCAGAGTTGTTGGGGAGAATTACTTGATTTGTTCCGCTTGCGGCAAGTTCATTAGATGTAAGAACTGTAGCTGTAGCGTCTGTGGTTTGTTTGGCAAGAACTAATATTGCCGCTTGAGAAATACCAACAGAACTAGTAATTGTTGAACTAGAAGCAACTACGGTTGATGAAGTAATGCTTCTTGAAGTACCAAAAATACCTGAAACTACTGAAGAATATGTGCCACTTGCAGAATTTCCATAACCACCAAGAACTGAAGCGGCAAATCCAGTTACACCATTAACCAATCCACCGCCTATTGTTCCATAGTTTGCATAAATGCCATTAGCAGAGCCACCACCTATTGATGCCCAACTTCCTGTATTTGCATTTCCGCTACCACCACCTGTTGCTGACCAGTTACCTGAAGATGTGTTACCTCTACCACCACCAACAAAACTCCAATCCCCACTAGCCACATTCCTATTAGCCGCAGTACCAGCATCACCACCACCACCGATAAATGAATAACTACCTGTAGCTTGGTTATTACCACCGCCTACTACTACTCCATGAGGAGTAAAGAAAGATAGAGTGCTTGTAGATGAACCTGATGCGGCTTGGGAAAGGGTAAGGCTTGTTCCTGATATGGCGGCTACATAAGTTCCTGGAAAATAAGTAATACTTGTTCCAACAATTAACTGACCTACTTTGATACTAGCGTTACTGCCACTAAGAGTTACGGCTGTTGTGCCGTTCATTGTTCCGCTTTGAGTGGTTACTGCGGCTGATGCTGTGCCACTATTAGTAAAACCACCGCCAATAAAGTTATATGTTCCAGCAGTTGTATTGCTATATCCACCAACAATAGATGAATAATCTCCGCTAACTGTATGACTTGTGCCGCCACCAACAAAACCAGCATTGTTAGCTGAGTTTGTAATATTTGAACCGCTAACGATAGCAGATTGAGAACCTGCTGTTACTGAATTTGAAAATCCACCACCAACAAAAGCATCAGTAGCACTTGCTGTATTTCTTCTACCGCCAACAACTACAGAATTAGACCCACTTGCTACTTGACTAGCCGCACTTCTAGACATCTGCCAATCAACAGCATTAGCACCCCTAGCATTACCACCTGCTGTAGTAGATGTAGTAGCTTGTGCTTGTAATGCGCCTGTTCCTGCTGGAGAAACATAAAGAGAACCATCAGACTGTAGTCCAATAGTAGATACTCCACTAAAGGATAGGGTAGGTGTTCCGTAGATTGCGGCTGATGTAGTGGCAACATAAGTATTTGCGGTTGAACCAATTTCTAATTGAGCACCATAAACATAAACAGCATTTCCAGCACCAGTATTTGCAGATGAATCTCCTGTTGCACTTACTACGGCAATATCAAATACAGTACTTAATGATGGATTTGCAGTTGTTGTACCAGTTAAAACAAGTCTATACCAACCACTTCCTACGCTAGTTGCCGTAAATGTTCCTGTAACTCCATTTAAGTTTGCTGTTGAATTGCTAAAATTAAAATAAGAATATAAATTTCCGTTTGTTAAACCATCTACTCGTAAGCCAATATAATTCCAGTTATTGTATTTAACATAAACAGTTGCAGTATATGGTGTAGCTAAAGTTGTTACATATTGCCGTAAAAGACCGCCATAAGTTTGATTTGTAGATGTTATTGTTGATGCTGTAGAACCGCCAAAAGGGTCAGTAGTTGAATTAGCCGCAACTGTTACTGTTGTTGTCCAAACACCATTAGTAAAAGTATTAGAATAAGTTAGTAAATTCTGCCCAGTACCTTTTAATACTTCTGTCTGTCCTGTAATAGTAGTAAATGTTCCTGCGGCTGGAGTAGTAGCACCTATAGTTCCGTTTACAGCACCACCAGTAGAAGTTAAAGTGGTAAATGCACCTGTAGTAGCTGTAGTAGCACCTATAGTAGTGCCATTGATTGTGCCGCCTGTGATGGCAGCAGCAGTCTTTTCTACCTTGTCTGTGTCGAGATTAGTAAAATTAGCATCTACTTCTACATGGGTAAGCGGAGAGCCTTTACCGGCTCTGGTAACAATAGTAGACATATTAAGCTAAGGTAACTGATAGATTACCGATTGCGATCTTAAATACATCTCCTGTTTCTATTGTTTTAGAACTGTCTAGTGCTGTATGGTAGTACAGATTACCGCTTGTGCTTGCATCCAATATTCCAATATGGCTTACTGTTCCCCAAGTCGATGTGCATTGTGGGAACTCTACCGCAGCAGAGTTTGTAGATACACCATTGCTCGGTGCGCCAAAAGTTACTGATTGTCGAGCATACGATCCACCACTTACCTCTGTTCCTGATCCAGCATCTGTTGGGTCTGCTATATAGAGACCAACATAGACTACAGAAGGAGAGGTAAAAGTTGTTGCTCGTAGAGTTGCATTGATTAGTGCGTTCTCTAAGTAGTTTGACATTTCAGCCATGGTATTTCCTTATCGTGATGTAACGCGCATTTGTAATGGAACACCCGAATATTCACCAGTTTGGTCTGCATCGGATATATTGTTAATTGCTCTGTCGTACAAGTTTGCCCATGTCTGACTTCTTGCATCATTAATTAAGTATGGTTCTGCTTCTAAAAGAGAGGCATAGAGGAGAGCATCTGGATAATTAGCAAGAAATACATTGCTTGCATTACTAGTAGACAATACAGTAGGTTTAGCATAGTAGAGGATCTCCAATGTATACGCTGTATCTGGCTTTGGTGCAAACTCAAACTCAGTTGCTAGAATTGTGTAATAAATTGGTTTGCCACTTTCGTCTGCCGGTGCATCCCTAGTAAACTGACTAGGAGGCATATAGGTAATTGGGTATCTTGGGTTGCCTTGGATGTGCAAATCACGAATCCCTAAAAAGTCTGTAGGTAGGGCTGCTTTGCGATCACCACTTACTGTTAGCGCGGTAGCTGACTTTAGCATCTGCCGAGTGCGTAAATCTCTAGCCATGCGTAGCTCTGCAAAGCCAATAAAGTCGGGGATAACTGCTGTTAGATCAGATCGACCTAAGTAGTTAGCCACCGATGCTTTGAGATCGGTAAAGTTTGTATAAGCCATAATCTCTCTTACTCTTTTGGTATTTCGATGTTATCCCAGCCATAGACATACTGCCCAATGTGCCGGATGCCTTTAGATAGATCGTGATCTACCCAAGTATCAAATCCTGCATCCTTTGCTTTTATGCAAAAGTAAATATCCTCGCCTAATATCTTATTATTGCCAAGTTGCTCAAAGTAGAAATAAGGTTCTTCCATCGCCTTAAACACTTTGGTTTTAACCAACATTACTCCGCAGCCAATGCCATCAGCCTTACTGATTCCTGACATTGCGTTGGAATAAATAGGAAACCAATCGACAGATCCATCCACTTCGCTTATCTTGAAGTTTTTGGCTGTCGGTTTGACAGGCTCAGATCGTGTTGTCGCATTGACTCCGATAATATCTTTATCGTGAGCCATGAGGATCTTGAGTGTGTCCTTTGGAAACCTCATATCAGCATCTACAAACAATAGATAGTCTGCCTTAACTTCTAAGGCTGTTTTTACCAAGCTATTACGCTGATCGAATATTAGCGTTCCAGCACTCGTAAACAGGTCTATATCGTGTTTTGTGGTCTTAATGGTATACGCACACATTGCCACTAAATCAAACGCTGTAGCGACCTCCATTTGCCCTCTAGCAGGGATACAAATAGCAATCTTCATACCTCACCCCCTCTTGTTCTAAACACCCTGTTATCGGGGTCATTTAGCCATTTCTTGAGGGCTTTAGGGTCTTGGATATGAAAGCCACGCATAATGCCTTTAGCGTTCAGATCATTAATAATTGCTAGGGGTAATTCTGCTATCTTGTTCTTTGGGTCAAACACTTCGCCTGACCATCCTGTTTTGCCAGGATTATTGTTGTACTGCGCTTTTGTATGCTCTGCAAAATCCGTTAAATCGGTTTGGGAGTGGATAATAATTCCACCATCACCATCCGATAATACTGTACGAATCTCGCCATCTACAGTTTCTAAGTATTTCTTCACAGTTTGATCCACCTTTCAGGAATAATATCGCTATCGTCTAGCCCATTGGTGAACCACTTTTTCGGTGCTACTACTTTATTTCCTTTAGCAAGCCAAGCACCCCACCAACCATACGAGCTATTCGCTATGATATGGTTTTTAAAGGAAGAAAGCAACGCTAAATCTTGCACAGGATTGTTACAGGGCATGACCATATCAGCCCATTCTAGGTTCTCTGCACACCACTTAGGGTCATCTGAGAAAACCACAAAAACGCTGTTAGGGAAGTTCTTTCTAGCCTCCCTATAGTAAGCCTCATCCAACTGTACGAAAACATCTGGTAGGCTCAAATAATCGCCTCTACGGACTGTTACTGCCACCATGTTCTCGTCTATCTCTGCCTTGGGTAGATAAAACTCCTTGCGGATCTCATCTTCTACAAAGTCAAAGTATTTCTCCGACTGCCAATAGCCCACCATCATTCCTGATTTGGTGATCTCTTGGTAACTATGTTGTCTTTCCTTTATCGGTTCTGCAAAGTTATTTGTTACATGAAACGATATAGGGAAAACCCTTAGTTCATACTGTCTATTTTTGTTTACTTCATAAAATGTTGTGTTTAACTCTAGAGTTTCCCCTAATGTCTTAGCAACTGCGTATCCTGCTGCGTATTGGAACATCTGGTTGCCCAGACCTCCCATAATGTAAACGATCATAGAAAAGAGGGTAGATTTTGTCTACCCTCTATTCTACTTATTATCTACCGAATATCAAGCAGATAAGTCGAATGCGCCACCATGAGCAGCTTCGTTGCGAACTTCCAAGGTCAATTCAGCCAAGATTTGCTTTTTGTCAGCATCGCCAACTTTAGCAATATCATTGGTCTGGAATGGGCGGAGATACGCTAATGCTGCATACTCAGGATCGAGTACGAGGGCATCACGAGTACGCATAAAGCGGTTAGGAACAATCTGCAATACACCAAAGTCGGACTGATATAAATCAGCACCGGCTAGGATGGTTGCTTGACCATTCGTAGGCACTTGATAGCGTTGTGCTGCCAAACCTGTGAAGCCAGATACTGTCTGCTTGAGAGCAGGGCTAACAACTAATACAGAAGGTGTGCCACCACTTACGAACACTTTGCTGATTACATCCTTGAGGATGGTCTCAGTAAATGTACGAGTTGTACCATCGGTACGAACTGAAACACCGATTGTTGTTGGGTCTACACCAGCAGTTGTGCCAGCAGATTTGTTTGTGTTTGTCTTGATGTAAGACAACAACGAACTCATTCTGCGAGCAGTTGTGGCAGATGTACCTGCTGCTTGAGCTTGGTTAGCTGTGATGATTGTCTCAATATCACGCTTGATCTCAGCAGAAGCCTTAGCCAACTGGTAAGCCATCTCAGACTTACGACCAGCAAGGTCAGAAGCCAAGAGAGTACCAGAAACCATAACAGTCTTACCAACGATCTGTGTAAGGTTTCCGAGGCGAGTTGTTGGGCTGATTGTGCCTTCTGTTGCTGTTGCGCCTTCAACTAAAGCATTGCTTGTGGTTGCTGCTGCAAGAGCATCAGTCTGCCACTCGTGATTAACGGAAGTCGCTTTGGTTTTGCCAATAGACGACATGATTGGGGTGTCGGTAGGGCTGATGTCATAAATGACATCTGTTAAGTCCTCACGCGCACCAATTGCGGTGTAGCGATCATATGCTGCCATGATTAAATTCCTTTATAAAAATCGTTCAAATAAACGAACCGCATCTTTTTTATTGCCAGATTGGCGTAATACGGCTCTCTCTTTTTTAAATGTTTCATTCTCAGAACTCTGCGGATTAGAAGTTCCTGGTCGAATAGTCTTAGGAGCATTGGCTACTTTCTTAGAAGTAACACCTTTGTTTGCCATCAACTTATCGTACTGTGCTGCTTTATAGAGGGCTAGTACAGCGCGACTATCGTAAACCTGAGACAGTTCTTGGTCTGAGAATCCTTGAGCCTTTGCATAATTGCGAATGTCTCTACGGATTACTTCGGCTTTCACATCGTCTTTAAACTCTGGGATAGCCTCTACAAGTTTTGCCTGCTCTGCTTGGATATGCTTTTGCAACTGTGCTTGTTGGTGGGACTGCTGTTCTTGTTGAACTCGCTGTCTTTCCATCTGCACCGCTTGCAACTGCTTATCTTTCTCATACTGCTCTGCCATTCTTTGTTGCCAAGCAAAAGGATCTTCCTCTTTTAATCGAGCTAGATCTTCTGGGTTATTTTGCTGTTGTAACAATTGTTCAATGACTTGGAGTCGTTGGGCATATGTTTCTCTAGTCTTTGCTGCTTCATCAATCTTTATTCGATCAGCTTCTACAGCCTTTCGTTGTTCCGCTAAAGATTGAGTTTTCTTCTGATAATCGGCAGTCCTACTGTAACCATTCAAAAGCTCATCAAGGCTAACTTCCACTTCTTCACCAGAGACTTTAACTCGGTATTTGGGAAGTTCCTCTACTTCTTCTTCTTGGCTTTCAGCTTCTTCTGCACTTACATCTTGCTCCTCGAACTGTGATGCATCAGAATATTCTTCTGATTGCTCTACACTAGGTTCTGGTTGGGCTTTCGCCTCCTCCGCTTGTGGTTCAAGAAAAGACATAAATGCATTAGCTGCACCTGATACAGAATTGTCTACACTCCCTTGTGGGTTGGTGTTTTCACTCATTTTTGACCTCTATGGTTGTTAAAAAACCTTTACACGCTTCTTTTCAATTTCGCCATTGTGTGCGATTGATTGAATAGATGCTTCAAATTCCTCTAGTGCCTTTAGTTTTACTAAGGCTTTTTCTCTGCCTTCTACATCATGCTCGGCAGAACTAAAGATATACGACTTGAATGAGTCTTTCTGAGCCTGTAACAACTCTTGGAAAAACTCATCACCTAATAATGTTTTAGCTCTATCTACTTTGTTCATCCAGGTATCCTGACATCCCCAGTTAATTTAGCACCAACTTGGGCTGCTTTCAACTGTGCCTCTGCTTGGAACTCTGCTGTCTTGAGTTCTAGGTTAGCTGCTGCCTTCTCTCTTTCGAGTTGGATAGAGGCTTGTGCTTTTGCTTTAGCGATTTCAATGTCGTTTAGAGCTTTAGCACGATCTACTTCGATCTGTGCTTGTGTCTGTGCCATTAGCGCATCCATCGCTGGATTAGGCTGTTGTTGCTGTGGCTGTGGCTGAGACAATTGTTGGTCTAACTCTGGTGGAATCTCTTTGAAGAACTCCATCGAGTCTTTGTACCCTGCTGCCTCGATAAACTTACCAAGTGTGTTGCGATACTGACCCACGCTTACTAACGGATTAGCAAAGCCTTGTGTTGACAAGATTTGCTCTTGTTTCTGCATAACCATTGCTGCCATCGCCATCTTCTGATCTTGGCTACCTGTACCTAGACCGACATTGACTGTTACATCGTAGTTGTTCTTCCACTCTCTTGGGTCGATAGAGACATACTTGCCTCGTAAACGAATGACCCTTGGCTTGTCCTGATACTTTAGGATCAAGTGGAAAATACCTGCGAATAAGTCTTTTACACCTGTATCGGCAAAGATTCTAGCAATCATCTCTATACGACCAGAGCCTGCTTGTTGCATTGCTGCAATCGCTGTGGCTGTGGTGTTTTGTAGAATGTTAGGATCTATACCTTGGCTTGTAGATGTAACACCTGAACGCTTCTGCAATACCTGATCCATGTAATCTAGCATTGGGAACGACTGTGATGCTGTTGCCGGTACAGATAATGGTTGAACTGCGCCCTGAGACTTAATCCGCACTACACCGCCAGGCGATGAGGTTAGTAGGTCATCTAGGTTTACTTGTCCATCTAGTGCTGTAACCCTTGGCATATTGGTTAGGTACAGGTTATCTAGGATTTGACGAGTAATCGTAGACTTGATAAGCTGTATGTCCATTGCTCTATCGGCTAGACTCTGACCAAAGAATTTGTGTGGCATAGGAATCGGGCAGATGCTTGCAAAAGGAATGTGATCTGTTTCCTCGTTGTCAATAATCTGATCGCCTGCATAGACTACCTTGCGGAGTTCTGCAATCCCATCACCATCAAAGTCGGTACGAATATAGCACTCGAACAACTCTACTTCTTGCATCGTAAAGTCTAGGCTTTGTGTCTCGTCTGGCATCTCGCCTGCACTATACCTTGCTACTCTTTCAGGAGTATAAGTAAGGTCGTTGTACGCTGGCATCTTGTCCACTTCATCTTGTGGATAGCCCATAGCGATTAAATCTGAACGAGTCTTAACTGTGCGATGTGCTACAAATCGTGCGTTCTTGATGCTCTTATCGCGCTTGGCGATTAAGAACTCCTCTGGTGGCACATTCTCTACACAGACCTTACCGACTTCTTTTTTCTTCTTGATGACTACATTGTATGAAAGTATAGGCATACCCATTGGGTCTATGCCTACTTCCTCGGTCTCTTGGCTGATTAACTCCATTTCACCATCAGCAAACAGAAGTGTTAGTTCTTCTGCGTTTAGACCTTTGTATTCTTCCTTGGTAGGATCTTCGCTATCCTCCCACCAATACTTTACGATTCCGTTCTTCTGTAGAAGTGCATCCTTCATCCAGTTATGTAGGATGATGACACCATCGTTATCGCTAAAGAACACATAGTTCGTAAGTTCGGTAGCTTGCTTGGCAAACTCCTCGTCTCCTGGCATCCTAGGCTCGAACCGACCTAATTCGTCTGATCCAGCAAAGATACGCATTAACTGAGGTAAAGCACCATCTACGACCTCGGCTACTTCGCCTGTTACGATCTTAGAACGACCATCTACCTCGTTGCCATACTCGTAACGATTGTAGTAGTTGATCGCCTTTGTGCGTTGCTCTACTGTCTCGGTCTCTACATAGCCGATAGCATCGTCTATCTCTGCTTCGAGAATGACCTTTAGTTTTTGTTCATCCATTTATACGATCCATGAAGTTTTTACTGTTATCGGTTGCGACCAAGTAGTGTTTTGTTCCATTCCTAAAGCTAAATAACGAAAGCTGTCGCTTCCATGACTTGCCCAGTCGTGCATTGGCTTGTCAAAAAAGACATTACGCTTTTCATCGTAATCGCGCCTATAGTTCCTAAGACAGTCTAGCCCTTGCTTTACCTGTGGCATATTGAACCAACATCTCGGTAAGAGTCTACGGACTGCCTGAATACCATCATCTACAGAAAGTCTTGGCAGAACCCGAACATCTAGTCCAGCTTCTCTCAACACTTCCAATCTGCTCTTGCCTGTGCCTAGTTCTCTTACTTCCACATCGTGTGGTAGGAGTTGCTCTGCTTTCTCCCACTTGTTATCTTTTAGCCAGTTGACATACCAATCGAGTCCTTGACCATGATTCTCTACATAATCTAAGAGTCTTACTTCTTGTCCTGTTGCTTGTGCCACCCACAACGCTGTGCTATCACCCATGCCCAAATCCCAAGCCACATAAGTTCTACAGAGATCATCTCTTGTAATGTCGCAAAGTCTACCTTTTTCTTCTAGGTCGTTGATGAGTTTGCCATAGTAACTTCCCTCTACTGCTGCGTTAAAACTACACTCGAACTCTTGGTTGTACTTGTCCTCGCCCATCTCTTTCTTGGCAGACCATAATTCATCTAAGTCTATTAGTTTTGTTTCGCTTGCCTTGAACTGTAATGCACTCCATCCTTCTTCTTTGCCTGCTCTATCGAACAAGTCTTTAAAGTGGTTATTGCCTTTAGGTGTGCCTATAAACAGACAAAACCCTTTTCTGTCTGCCAAACTGGGTCTCAGGATCTCGTTCCATATTTTTGGGTTCTGATCACCTATCTCATCTAAAACTGATCCGTCAAAATATTGACCCCTGAGTGAGTCTGGGTTATCAGAGCCATAAAGCTGGATTCTCCTTCCGTAAAAATCTACTCTTAATTCTGCAATATTGGCTGTTGCATCCAATGGTCTACAGAAGTTTGTAAGGTAATCCCAAGCCACTCTCTTTGCCTGGCTATATGTCGGTGCGATATACGCATACCGAGGGTTTGGCTTATTGTTCTCCATCGCTGCTTTTATTAGCGCATTGAGTGCCTGTACTGTTTTGCCCATGCGCCTGTGTGCCACTACCACTACAAAGCGATTGTTCTCCATCGCCTCATGGATTTGTAACTGAGGTTCTCTTGGCTTGTAAGGGATAACGACTCGTTTTACCTCATCGTCTGCGTACTCTACTTCTCCCAAGCGACCACCATCTTAAAGATGCCACCTTCTGCATTGCTTAGTTCGGTAGTGTTAACAGGCTTGCCATCTATCCTGTCCATGACTTCCTTGATTGCCCAAGGCTCTCCGGCTTCTGCTGACTTGACTAACTTCTCGGTAATGTTCCTGAGTTTCTTTCGATCCTCTTGCACTAGGGCTACTCTTAGTGCATCGTAAAAGAGCTTTCCCTTTTTACCATTCTGGTTGCCTGTAGGTGCGCCACCTTTATTAGTTGGCTCAACTTGTAGATTATTGTTTTCTGTAGAGTTTTCCATTCCATTCCCTAGGGGTTGATGGTTGATGATGTTGTTATTCTACAACAGATTTACCATTTAACTTTGTCTGCCCAGAACGCTGCACTCATCTTGCCTTTAGCAATGTTCTTAGCGTGTCTTGCCTTAAATGACTTTCTTCTTGCCTTGTCTGCTTGCGACTCACCTTCTTTTGGTGGGCTACCTGTCATTCCTTGTTGACCAAATCGTATGGTCTTTACCTTATCGCCTTCTTTTGCGACTACGACATGGCTTTTGGTAGGGTGATTTGGTGTTCTTTTAGGCTTGTTATAACCTGCTACACCGATTCTTTCTAATACTCCGGCAGCCTCTCGGATTTTCACTTCTTGACTCGCATTGACTTACCAGCTTCCGACATAGCGATAGCGATGGCTTGCTTGGGGTTGCTTACCTTCTTACCAGAGCTAGACTTTAGTTTTCCAGCCTTGTACTCGCCCATCACTTTACCGATTTTCTTTTGCGACTTAGACATTTTCATATAGATCCTCTAGGTTATATTTACACCACAATAAAGGTGCTTGCTCTCCATCTGCCATGCCTCTTGCAATATGCTGTTCTATGGAAACAACTGTAGCACCTAGTGTGCTAAGTCCATCCACCATATCAGGGTAAACCCTATGCTTAAATCGTTCTGCGTTTGCCTTGCTTGCCTCGGACTCTCCGTTGGCATCGTAGCCATTAGAATCGTGATCTAAAGCGATAAAAGTACCATCCTTGTACCCTATGGGTATCCCGACTGATTCGAGCCTCTTAGCGAGGTCTGTGTCCTCGTAACCCCATCCCCAATAAGTATTGGAGTATCCGTTACAGGATTCAAAATGCCACTTCCGCATGACTGCAACTGCTGCTAATCCGTAGCGTTGCGCGCATACTGCTCTGTCTGTGCCATGTCCTACTGGTCGTTTATCCATGCCATACCAGACTATTCGGCTTGGTAAGTTAGGTTCGGTATAGTCTGCCCACATTGGCATATAGTCTACATCGTGAAAACACACATAATCGATCATGCCTGCACAAGCTGCGTAAGCATGATTGACTATTGCGCCTCGGTTAAAAGGTAGATCGTCTGCTTGTTCAGCTAGAACAAACAAGGGTTCTATGTCGGTATTTCTACGAAAGAATGAGACTGTATGAGGTAGCATCTTTTTTAGATGCTCCTCTCTGTTTCGGTAGGGGATTATTATCCCTAATCTCACTTTTTCTTTGGCTTTGCTGTTTTTGCTGCTTGTTTGAATGCTTTGGCTGTTGGTGCGCCTGCTGTGCCTGGCTTACGCATCTTTTCGCCTGATCCTTCGGCAATGCGTTTTCTCTTTGCTGCGATATTGCTGTAGAGTCCCTGTTTCAATCTTCTTCTCCTTCGTATTCTTCTTCTTCTGCTCCCATAGGCTCAAAAGCCATACAGCCTCGTTCACCTTTGCAGACAAAATCAAATATCTCGCAATGACCCATATCTTTAGGTACACCGCACTTACTCATTTCTTCGCCTGTTTCGTAGTATTCACAGGCTTTGCACTTACCTTCTCCATCCTGACGATCACCATATTCGGCTGTCAGGACTGCTTTTTTCATGTTGCCTTTGTTAATATCGGCATCCATTGTAGAAAGTGGGCAAGACTCGGTATCGGACTCTAATAGACCGCCCTCGGACTTCTCAGCCATCTTAGGCTCTTTGCCTAACAGACCGATCATTATCGACATACCTTTTTCTTTCATATCGCGCCCAGAAAAAAAGCCCTATTGCTAGGGCTGTAAAGAAGAATCACTAAATTTTGGGTGCAATGACCCAAACAAATTATAAAGCATTTTTTGGCTGTCTACAATCAAAACAAATAAACTTTTCATTGTGTCCTTGGTTATAGATTTGGAAGTATCCACCCTTTGTAGTTTTACGCTGCTGACACTTTGAGCAGATTCGCATAGTGATTACTTTTGGCTCTCTTGTCGAGTTGATCTTGGAGTCGCTTTTTAGCATTGTGTAGATCTGTCTCAAATCGTTTTGTAGATATTCTTAATGTATGGGCTAATTGATTTTGACTAGCATATGGATGGCTCACATACCGAGCCTTTAGTATCTTTCTTAGTTCTAATGGTAAACCCTTAACTGCTTCTTCTATTATTTCACCATCTCGATTGTCAGGCTCGTAGTGTGGTTCTTCTGGTGCGTATAGGTTGCCTAGTTCTGGAATGTAGTTCTTTTCAAATGACCGGCAAGTAGAGTCTGGCTGTGGAATAACTGATCCAGAGACATACCAAGCCCAGTTTCGGAGTCTATCATCTAATGACATTCACATCCCTGTATTTAAATAACTATATAATTGTAATCAAAATTTCTGTATTATTTCAATATCTTAAAGAGAATATATGAAAAATCAGTTCGGGTTTTATTTAACAGACCAAGAATTTGCAGACAAATGGAAAGAGTTTCCAAGTCCAATGCTTATGGCTAAAGAGACTAAAACAAGTCCTAGGGCTATACAGAACAGAAGAAGGTCTGTAGAAGTTAGACTAGGAATAAAACTAGAAACAGAAATTAATCTTAGAGACGAATACAATAAAAAACAAAAAGAAGAACGATTAGCCAGGTTAAAGCAAGAAAGCGAAAACCGAATAGAGCAAGCACCAATCAACATTAGAAGGGGAACTGATCTTGATAAAGGTAGGATTATTGTTTTTAGCGATGCCCATTTTTATCCTGATGATACTACTACAGCTTTTAAGGCTCTCCTTAAATTTATTGAATACTTTAAGCCGAACATTATTGTTAATAATGGGGATTCCTTTGATGGTGGTTCTATTAGTCGTTTTCCTCGTATCGGTTGGGATAAGAAACCTACTGTTCAAGAAGAACTGGAAGCAAACAAGTTCTACTTAGGAGAGATCGAAAAACGCAGACCAGCAGGTGCTAGGCTCATCCATTGTCTTGGGAATCATGATGCCAGATTTGAAACTTTCCTTGCTGCACAAGCCTCAGCTTACGAGAATGTACATGGATTTCATCTAAAAGACCACTTCCCCCTATGGGAGGGGTGCTGGAGTTTCTTCGTAAACGATGACACAGTTATTAAGCATCGGTTTAAAGGTGGGCGATACGCAGGCTATAACAACGCTGTAGCAGCCCAAACAAACATCATTACAGGTCATACCCATGTCTTAGCTTGTCAGCCGATTACAGGCTATTCTAAAACGATTTGGGGTGTCCAGACAGGCACACTAGCAGAGCCTAATAGTCTACAGTTTGCTGACTATACAGAGGATTCTCCTAAAGATTGGCGATCAGGTTTTGTTATGTTGTCTTGGGAACGAGGCAGGATGCTTATGCCGGAGATGATCCAAGTCTGTGGTGAAGATGAGGTGGAGTTCCGAGGAGAGATTCTAAAGGTATGAAACTGACCTCCACTATTCTAAAGAATATCTACACCATGCTTGTGGTGTGTGAGCCTTTTGATAAGTGGGATATGCCTCTTGCAGAGCAGATAAAGTTTATCGTGGACTATGATCCAGACACTATGGGAACTTACTTGTACGATGATGGTGCAGACAAGTACGAACACATAATTACAATATCGGCAGCTAGAAATGGATTTTTAGAAACAGCTATCCGAACCATGGCGCATGAAATGATCCACGCTAGTAGGTGGAACACTTCTACTTGTGCCTGGACAAAACACGATAAGACTTTTAAATACAGAGCTAAGTTGGTATCAGAGTCTTTAGGGTTTGATCCATTAGAGTTGTAGTTATTCTGTACATTCGCAAGGAGCATCAAATCCCACTAAAGGCAATGTCATTTGTGCTTCGTGCATCCGAATAACATCTGCCCATGCGTAGTTGCGACCAAGCCCTTTGATGCTAGTTAATTCGGCATTTTGCTCAATTTTTAAGGCTCGTTGTAATAAATCAGGGTATTCTTTGTAAAGTTGCACAATTTCCTGTGGTTTTGAGCTTGGGCAATAAAAACAAGCAGATTTGGCTACATTTTTAATGCCAACAGATTCAATGACTTCAAGGCATTTTTGCCTATCCCATTGCCATTCAATTAATGGGTAAATGTAGTCGTATTTCTTATCCTCACGCTTGGCAGCGTTCTCAGCCCTATGTTCTTCGTTGGCATCGTAACCTATGTATTTAACGCACTTTTCCCCGTTTTTCCATGTATCAATGGCTGGTTGCCAATTATTGCAAAACTTGTCTTGTGGGGCTATTTTGTGCTTTTGCGAGCATCGTTTATACCCATAAGCTATGGATGGTAAAGCGTTAGCTCGTAAACATTCCTCTTCTAGTGTTTCGTATTCGCCTGATTCTGTAACCCTTTTAACCACAGTAATTCGTGGATAACCTTGTTGTTCTAGCCAATCGCTAAAGGCTTCAATGTGTGCGTAGGTTGCGGGTCGTTCACCGCCAGTATCGGCAAACAAAATAAGGTCTATAGGGCGTTTTTCTTGGATAAGACCAATAACCATAGCTGTGCTATCAACGCCCCCCCAAAAGCCACTATATGCGGAATCATCGTAGCTCAGGCCATATCAACTGGTATGAGTCAGGAAATAAGTCCTTACGGCTTACCAATCCTTTGGATTCTTGTTCTAACAAAGCCCCCAAATAAACCATTTTATCGGCTGGAATACCTGAGTTTTTCCACATAGACACCGCAGGTACGCTAATTTTGCAGATTTTGGCTATTTTGGTAGGCCCACCCAGTAACTCGATAATTTGGCTATCGGTAAATACGCTCTTTTTTTTCATAAATAAACAACCATTTTTTCTTTTTTCCATGTTTTATGGCATCGACCTTTTTGGGCTTTATCTTGGTTATTGTCCTTAGCTGTGCCTAAAAACAAATGGTCAGGATTTACACAAAAAGGATTGTCGCATTTATGCAAAACCCATAACTTATTTGGTATTTCGCCCCTAAACAATGTCCAACTAACCCTGTGGGCTGGTTTTCCTTTATAGCTGCCGTACTTTTCTTTAGAACACCTGTACATTGTGCGGTTGTAGGCTTTGTGCCAAATCCAGCAATCAAAAAATGGTATTCGTTCTATTTTGTTTAGGAAGTCTTGTATTACATTGCTCATTCAATTATCT
>Ga0209500_10000636_pt1 | contig 29436 bp, 25 predicted proteins | sample S_140212_EF_Meta_FD_187323 | JGI IMG/M metagenome (GOLD analysis project Ga0209500, IMG submission 187323) | Freshwater microbial communities from Lake Simoncouche, Canada to study carbon cycling - S_140212_EF_MetaG (SPAdes) (version 2) | ecosystem: Environmental > Aquatic > Freshwater > Lake ...
ATTACTTTAGATGTTTGTCCAGATGAGATAACAGGATACGTTGATGTAAAGAACTCAACTGCCATGTTATGTGGAACGAACGCAAACTCATCAAGGAAGATTAAGTTATATGTACCACCACGAACACCTGCTGCTGATGTGGCATACGCAAATATCTTAGAACCGTTCTCTAACTCTAACGAACCTTTGTTCCATGTCATGATACCTTGCTGCAACCACTGTGGCAAGTATTCATATGCTTTTTGAATACGACCTAAAATATCACGTGCTAACTGACCTTTGTTGGCAAGAATACCAATGGTATATTCTTCATTAAAAATTGCTGCCCAAAGCATATAGCCCACAGTGGTAGTTGTCTTACCAACCTGTCGTGGCATCTTTGCAATGGTAAATCTATTCTCATGAAAGGTACGTACCATGTCCTCTTGAAAATCCCACATATCAAATGTGATAAGACCACGGTCAACGTTCACAATCTTAACGTAAGTTTTGATAAAGTATACAGGATCGTCTGCACACTTTGCGATTTCTAATACTTGTTCTTCAGTATAGGATAGTTCAGTGCCCGTTCTTTTGAGCCTAGCATTACCAAGGTATCCGTCATCCATTTTATTTAATGATGCTTCTCAACATCCATCCATGTTTTTGGTGTGCATCCAAAATGTCTTGTAAAAAATTACCTACAGCAGGTTCGTTAGCACCATCAGCAGCAACAATACCAGCACGAAGATGCATTATGAAACGATCATTATCCGCAGCAAGATCACGCATCATTGTAATGCCGTCTGGTATGTTTGTTGCTTCTTGTAGGTCTGCAAGTTCAAGCATACGAGAAAGTGAACCTGGCGCATATGAATTCAATGCACGAAGGTGTTCTGCAATAGGGTCTATCTGTGCAAATAAAGAAGTGTAAAGATTATTTAAGAAATCATGGTATTGTGGAAAGTTTGGACCTTCAACGTTCCAATGGTATCCATGTGCTTTTAAATACAAAGCAAAGTTTGTACCTAGAATTGTTTTGAGTTGTTCAATTAATGTTTCCATTACGTTTCCTGTTTTTGATTTTTAAGCATCTTCACCAACTGTGCGGTAGATCCGACGAACACTGCTTTATCTATGTTCAGATTATTTTGTGATTCCGCTTTTGGTGCTAAATCTTTTTTGCGTTTCTGTATCTCAAGCAAGTCTTTATTCATGTCTGCCAAGTTCTTCATCAAACCAGACAGCACCTCAAATGCTCTTGGGTGTTGACCATCTCTTGCTATGAGCATCAATTCATCCACTGCTTGATTGCCTTGGAGTACCAGTCCACGAATGTTGTCTCTTGCAAAGTCTGCATCAGCATTTACTGGATCAGCATAATCTACCACAGCAGGTAAAGTTTCTACTTTTGGTTCTTCTTTGATGGGTTCAACATCAAATAACTCAGAGAGATTTGCGTTTAGTTTTTTCATAATGTAATGTTAGGGAATTCTTTTATTGTTTCAACGAATCCAAATTCATCGCCCATTAATGCGGTATTTGGATTGGTTCTAGTCTGTATTTGTACAACATTAAGAGTATTAATATCCGTTATGGTAACATTAAATGCTGCACCAGTATAATCTCCAGTGAGTCTATCACCTACTTTAATGGACATATTGCCACCAGTTACAACCAATATGCCACTTGCAGTGTTACTGAAGTAATCCACTGTTCCAAAGAATTCTGAATTGTTAGCACGAAGAGTTTCTCCTTGAGCAAACACACCATTACCGTTGGCATAATCCACATAAACTTTTTGTATGTCTTTAGTGGTAAGATCAATCATCGAATTTGTATTCGCAGTCTTAATATATTTACCAGAGTTGACTGGTGGCCATATGTAACTCTTAGCGGTAAATGTTAAGTCCCAAAGAATCAATCGTGTTGAACCTTCAGTCAATCCACCTTCATACTCTACAGTCGATGCTACCGAATCTAATATAATAGGCACATTATATTTTTGGTCCATTTCAGGTATAAAATCTACTGTGACGTTGAAGTCTGGTGTAAAGAATGGTAGAATCTGTTCTAGAATCTGTGTACCATCTTCGGTGTTACGAACATAAATTGATAATGAAAACTGAAAGTTGTATGGTATAGGAACAAACTGTGTGCTTACCGTAGTGTTGTCACTACTCTTAGCAAAGTTCATTAAAGTTGAAATTTGCTTACGTTGAACATCGTATTCCAAACTGTCAAGATTGAATGACATGCGTGGAACAATAGTATTAATTGATTTTGTTAAATTAGGATCGGACGTAATTGCTGTTAGAAAACGTTCTTTAGGTGAATATGTAAGGGGTACTTTCCATTTTTCTTTTGGAACACCTGCTTGTGTGTATCGTACAATCTCTAAGTCATTAAAGAGTGTGCCAAATACAACTACCATCTTTCGAATGGTGCGATGATAGAACTGAGCATTACCTAACATTACGGTTCTCCAAACGGATTGTGTTCCGTAAAGTCTATGATACCATCTGAACCTGTTTCAATACGAGCATTGTCAAAGATGTCCTCAAATGCACTATTCATTAAAGCGGTATCAGAAATAACATTGATTGTCCATTGTGCGTTGCTTGTATTACCTTTGACTATACCTGTAGTAAAATTACCTTGAACACGATACACATCAATATACTGACCAGACACATAGTCATGGACAATTGCCTGAGCATTTGCTGTTGCTAAACTACTTCCTTGATATACTATCTCATCGTTTACATAACTACGTATACCGCCAGAAGAGAATAACAGTCTTGTTTTTGGATAGTAATCAACAATTTGTTCGTCAATCATTTTCAAACCAGTTTCAATAATCTCACTAGAGAATATAAACTGTTTCATCTTCAGTGCATACACATAGACATTACCACCACGACCACGGCCTAATGTGTAGAACATGGTCTGTTGATCTTCATGTTCAACAAATGTAATCTCAAAGAAGTTATTCAGTAATGGTACAAATATTAAATCGCCCTCACGTGGACGAGTATAACCATTTACTGCATAACGGAATCGTAGGCGTGATACCAACAGAGTTGCTTCATCACGAATTTCTAAACCAAATTTAGAAATAAAATCTTGCTCACCATCCATACCAGAAACATTCTCTAGGTACATTTCAATTGGATGAGCAGTGCGGTATTCTTTGAGTGTATCTTCACCATATAGATAATCTACTTGATCACGTGTGGTACGTGGTAGATAATAAACATCCATACCATATATTTTCAATGCCTCAATAACCAAGTCCTCAACGAGCAGTTGCTCGGAAGTTATCTGGTTCGCAGGAAAGTTATTGAAGTAGAAGTTAGTTGCCACAATTATCCAGTCAGAATTTCAGACGGCAACGAACCCATCATGTAGATTTCTTCTTCCATCTTTTCAATTTCTTGGATTGCTTCATCGTAAATTACTTGACCGTTTAATGTAACACCACCCGGCATCTGTATACCCGCAAACTTTTTAAGGTTGGATCCCCATTGACGTTTGATCAGTGCTGTGGCATACTTCTTTAGAAACCTATCATTCCATACATCCGTTACACCTTCAAGTGTGGCGGTTGCATTTGTATAAGTCTGTGCTGGATTACCAAGTAACTCTAAAGACGTAGGATTTGAAACTTTTCTTACTTGTTTTTGTTCAGTGCCGATTGTGATGAAGTCAAAATCAACAAGTTCTTGATCGAACTTTGTACTTGTACCAGTAACTGTATTAGAACCTGGAGCACATGATAACGTACCTGTCAATGTAATTGTGTCTGGTTCTAATGCACGATAGCATTCTATGATAACAAAGTTACCTGGTTGAACATCACGTGACCAATCAATGTCTAAGAATACTTTGTTTTGATGTCTGTTAAAACGAAACTGTGGAGTACCGGAGAATAATAGATTCAATGTACGAAGGTGTTGCATGGTAATTTCATATGACACATACGATACCGATGTGAAGTCATAGAGATCATGGAGACGTAATTGGTAACGCAGGTCAAACATATTCATTGATGCGTTAGATAAATCAAATGGCATTACACCAATAACAAACTGCACAGCATCAGGACAATAAATCCACTGCCTATCAATATCTTCAGCAGTCAGACAATGTTTCATAAACAATTTTTCTGTACCATCGTAATGATAATCACGCCAGAAAGAAAGTGCTTCGTCAATACGGTCATCTACCTGATCATCATCAACGTTGATTTCGATGACAGGAAAACCTAACTTGCGTAAGCAATAGGTTTTGAATTGTGCTTTGGTTGATATTTTTGCCATGATTGCTTATTTATTGTTGTGTTTTATGTCCATGATAGGATCACAATACCAGAACCACCTGCTCCTGCTTGACCTGTTGAATTGTTATTTCTTCTTGCTCCGCCGCCACCGCCGCCAGTATTTGTAGTACCAGCAACAGCATTGTCGTCTCCTGGACCACCAGCACCGCCACCACCATTACCACCAGGTCCTATGCCTGAAGTGGCACTACCGCCACCGCCACCAGCATAAAATGTTGGTGTTCCAGAATATGATGATGATAAACCTACCCCACCTGTTCCACCAGCACTCGGAGTTCCATTACCACCAACAGCACCAGCACCGCCGCCGCCGCCAGTAGCAACGTTAGGAGATGAGAGATTTCCACCAGCATTTCCTTGTCCTGGAGTTCCTGCACCCGCTGAACCAGGACCGTTACCTGCACCACCGCCGGAGCCACCATTACCAACACTAGAACCAGTACCCCCAAAACCGCCACCTATAGCAGTAAATGATGAGAATGCTGAATTTGCACCGTTTGATCCAATACCAGTATAAGGTGGTCCAGGAGTGCCCACACCAGCAGCACCACCTGCACCAACTGTAACTGTGTATGTTTGTCCAGGAGTTACTGGATGACTTGTTCCTGTTAAAAGTCCACCTGCACCGCCTCCGCCACCGCCACTGCTGGTGCCAGCACCTCCACCTCCAACGACAAGATAGTTTACTGTCGCTGATTGTGCAATGAATGTGCCTGATCCAGTAAATGATGTTATTTTTGTTGCAGGTGTAGATGAGTGTTTGAGTATGAATATACCTGAACCACCAGCACCGCCAGTAATGTTAAAAGGAACGCCACCGTTACCACCACCACCACTGCCAGTTGAAAAACTTCCATTACCTGAATTTGTTCCTCTTGCAGCATCTCCACCAATACTGGAACCACCTAATCCAAGAGTTCCAGAAGTATATGTGCCACCACCACCGCCAGCAGCAAGGTATACTATTGTGCCTGTTAGTGTAGTTGTTGAACCTGCACCACCATTGCCGCCTGCACCGCTTGTTCCATTTGATCCTACACCACCAGCACCACCACCACCGCCACCACCGTATGATCCAGGAGTATACACACCAGAACCGCCATTATTTCCTTGACTTGGTGTTCCTGCACCTCCTGGTCCAGGGTTCAGTGGTGAATCAGAAGCACCACCACCTCCAGAACCACCAGCAGCACCCGGAACGTTAGTTGCACCTCCATCAGGTTGACAACCACCTGCACCACCACCTTGAGCAATTAATGAACTGAATACTGAACTTGAACCGTTTGATCCTCTTTGGAATAAAGAACTTACACCACCAGAACCAATCTTAACTGAGTATGATTGTCCTGGTGCTACTGGATAACCTACACCTGATAGATAACCTCCCCCACCTCCACCACCCGAACCAACTTTTGCGGTTGTTCCCATGTTACCACCGCCAGAACCGCCACCTGCAACAAGAACATAATCAATAGAATCTATTCCTGGCGGTGCTGTCCATTGTCCTGATGCTGTGTAGATGTATCTGTCAACAGTCGGTTGTGTTGTGGGTATAGAAACGATGATGATGCCTGAACCACCTGTGCCGCCTATTTTTAATGTACCATTATATGTGCCGCCACCACCGCCACCGCCTGTATTAGTAGTTCCAGAAGTTCCATCATTTGAACCTGCTGCGCCACCAGCACCGCCTCCACCAGTACCTCCTGCGCCACCAGCATTTCCACCATATCCACCACCACCACCGCCACCAGCATAAGCAGTATTTGATCCAGAAATTGATGAGTATAAACCTATACCACCAACACCACCAACTGATGCACCTCCATCCGAACCAACAGCACCCGCACCGCCACCACCTCCAGCAGCATAATTTGGCGCACCCTGCCCGGTGCCTCCAGCATTTCCCTGTCCAGGTGTTCCTGGTCCACCAGCACCAGTAACACCGCCACCACCAGAACCTCCTGCTCTTGCTGGAGTTGCTAATCCACTAGCACCACCGCCACCACCACGGGCAACGATTGTGCCAAATATTGAATTGCTACCATTGGCACCAAATCCATCTGATGTACCACCAGTACCACCAGCACCAACAACGACTGAGATTACAGAATTTGAACCAACAGGATATCCAGTGCCAGTAAGATAACCACCAGCACCACCACCTCCTGCCCTAGCACTACCGCCACCACCACCACCAGCAACAACAAGATAATCTACTTGTGAAACATTTGCTGGTACAAGGAATGCACCTGTGTTTGCATAGATAAAAATATTATTGGTTGATGTGCTGACTGTATATTTCAAAACAACTACACCAGAACCTCCAGAGCCACCGTAAGATATAAAAGTTGAATAATTATCTTGTCCTCCTGCGCCACCACCGCCACCAGTTCCGAGTCCAGCATCACCTCCACTAGAATCAACTACTCCAACCAAACCATCACGACCCGGATTTAAACCCGAAGTATCACCATAACCTCCTCTTGCGCCAGCGGTTACTGCTGGTGTTTGACAGTTACCACCACCGCCACCACCACCAAGACCACCATTGCCAGGTATCCAAGAACCATTTGGTGATTGCCATATACCACCACCGCCACCGCCAGCATAATATAAACTTGCTCCTGTCATCGATGATACTAAACCAATTCCACCATTTCCAGATTGACCTGGCGTAGCATTACCACCAGCACCACCAGCACCACCACCTCCGCCAGTTGATCTAGAATCAGGAGATACATATGCTATACCATTACCTCCACTGTATCCTTGACCAGGAGTTCCAACAGCACCTGTAAGAACACTACTTTCATTTGAACCACCGCCGCCACCTGAACCACCAGTTGCAGCATAACCTGCGGGATATGAACCTCCACCACCACCGCCAATCGACCAAGGAATTAAAGGTGTACCACTGCTGGTAATGAATACGCCTGAGTTTGTTCCATTAGCACCAGGATTGTTTGAACCTTTTGTTCCTGCACCACCAGCACCAACAGCAACAGTATATGTGGTTGAAGATGATACAGTTATACCTGTACCCGTTTGAAATCCACCAGCACCGCCACCACCACCGTGACGAGAACCACCAGCACCTCCACCAGCAACAATAACATAATCAACTGAAGATACTCCTGAAGGAGGTGTCCATGTTTGTGATGCAAATAATAATTGTGTTACAATACGAGTTGTTGGCGCAGCAGGACCAGGCGTAGTGCCACCACCGCCAACTCCTGGTGCAGTGAATCGTTTTAGACTAAATCTACCATTGGTAAATTTGCGAATTGGCATTAATAAATTTCCGTGCCAAATGCTGAGAATGAAACTGTAGATGAGTTAGCATTGACAGACAACTGTGAAGATGCATTCAATGTTACACCTAAACTCAATGCAATAGAGTCGTTACCTGGCACTAATACACGAAATGCAAGAAAGTTCGCATTTGCAACTACAGCACCAGATACGTTTGCAGCAATACTAAACAATGCACCATTTGCATCCAGATTAGCAATATTGATTGATGAGATAACAGCAGAGTTTCCCGCTGGTACCGCATACAGTGATGTCAATGTATTTGCTGCTGGATTTCTTTGTCCTAAGATTGTATAATTTCTTGGCATTTTTTTTCCCTATGAGCCTAAGCCCAATAAAAAGTAATCTTCGAAAGCATTAGGCTCCGAAAGTTTTGAATTCGTAACAGAGTTATCTGCAATTAAATTTCCTGTAATTTGTCCTGCAACAATGTTATTCGCACGGACAGAATTATCAGCAATCTTGTTTCCTGTGACTGCATTGTTTGCTAATCGATTTGAACCAACTCTGATGGTATCTGGCATTGCTGTCCTCTAGTTTACTCTATTTATCGTTATGTTTATGTCCATGACAAGATAACGATTCCTGAACCACCAGCACCTGCTGCTGATGGACCACCACCACCTCCACCAGAACCTGAGTTTGAAGGCGCAGGAGTTGCCGCGACTGAAGGATGTGCTCCTCCATTACCACCAATACTTGAACCACCAGTGCCACCGTTAGAAGTAGGAGAATTAACACCACCTCCCCTATCAGTTGCACCACCGCCACCAGCAGCATAGAATGTTGGTGCACCTGAAAGAGGTGATGATAATCCAGCACCGCCATTACCACCATTATTGTTTGGAGCACTTGCAGACGGTCCAGAATTTCCACCTACACCACCAGCACCACCACCGCCACCAGCAAGAGTGATTAATGAAACACCATCATGTCCAGCACCACCAGCATTACCTTGTCCTGGAGTTCCTGCTCCACCTAGACCGCCAGGAGAAGGAGAAGTTCTATTACCACCACCACCAGAACCACCAGCATTTCCTGTATAAGGTGCAGCGGCTGAAACTGAACCACCACCGCCACCTATAGCAGTAAATGATGAGAACGATGAATTTGTTCCATTGCTTCCTAATCCTGATGGTGCTCCTCCAGCACCACCCGAACCAACAGTGACAGTATATCTTGTACCTAGTGTAACAGGGAATCCTGTACCAGTAAGATATCCACCGCCACCACCACCTCCACCTACATAAGGACCACCGCCACCGCCGCCACCAGCAACAATAAGATAATCTACTGTAGGAGTCAATGCATTGAAAGAACCAGTTGCAGTATATGTTATTCTTGGAGTTCCAGCAGGTTGTGATGCTGAGTGTTTGAGTATCAATATGCCCGAACCACCTGCAGAAGCGGGTGAAGGAGTATTACCACTACCACCGCCACCGCCACCTGTTCCAGGAGTTCCAGGAGTTTGACCAATAGTTCCTGGCGCACCACCAGCAGGAGCAGGTCCACCTCCGCCACTCCCACCGCCACCATTTCCACCTGCTCCACCATTATAATGTCCACCACCACCACCGCCGCCAGCAAGATATACTAATGATCCTAATAAAACGTTTCCTAATCCAGCACCACCTGCGCCACCTATGTTAATGGGTGATGTGCTATTATTATTTCCTGCACCACCTGCACCTCCACCACCGCCACCGCCATTAGGCCCACTTTGACCATTCCCACCAGCACTTCCTTGTCCTGGTGTTCCAGGACTTCCTGTGCCACTAACGCCACCGTAAGCACCACCACCGCCAGAACCACCAGAAAATGCATTAGGTGCAGCAGAAGTACCACCAGCACCACCGCCTAATGATGTGAGTGAAGAGAATGATGAATTTGTTCCATTTGCACCATTGTTGGTACCAGTTGATCCAGTGCCTCCTGCACCGATTGTAACTGTATAAGATTGACCTGGCGCTACTGAAAATCCTGTTCCTGATCTATAACCCCCCGCACCACCGCCACCGCCTGTTCCACCGCCACCGCCACCTCCAGCAACAAGAACATAATCAACCGCAGTAATTCCTGGCGGTGCTGTCCACTCTCCTGATGCTGTAAAAATGTATTTGTCAACAGTTGGTTGTGTCGTAGGAATCGAAACGATGACTATACCTGAACCACCTGCAAATCCTGGACCACCAGCACCACTAGTGTAACCGCCACCGCCACCACCGCCTCCTGTATTCGGCGTTCCAGCAGTTCCTCCTGCGTCTGAATTGTTATATGAACCATGTCCACCACCGCCAGTGCCGCCATCACCACCAACGCCATTTTCCATTCCACCACCGCCACCACCAGCATAAGTAACAGGCGCACCCGATATTGGTGATGCTGTTCCATTACCTCCTGCTGATTTTGCATTCGTGTTTCCAACTTGTCCAGCACCGCCACCGCCACCACCAGCATTTGCTCCACCACCACCAGCGTATCCAGCACCGCCATTATTTCCTTGTCCAGGAGTTCCCAATCCACCAGGATCAACTTCATTATTATGAGAAGTTCCACCACCAGAACCACCAGTACCACCATTTTCTTCACCTGTGTGTGATCCACCACCACCGCCACCAAATGCTGTTATAGTACCAAATATAGAGTTACTTCCGTTACTTCCACGTGCTGTAGTTGTGGACCTAGCACCACCAGCACCAACAACAACTGAAATTACAGAATTTGAACCGACAGGATAACCTGTTCCAGTTAAAAAACCGCCGCCGCCACCACCACCACCATCAAGTTTTCCACCTCCACCACCACCAGCAACGACAAGATAATCTACTGATGATACATTTGCTGGTGTTATAAATTGACCTGTGTTAGAAAATGTAAAGATGATGGGAGAAGATGTGGATTGTGTCCATTTGAGAATAATAATTCCTGAACCACCTGCAAATCCTGTTAGATAACCAGCAACTGGAGAAGAACCACCGCCACCACCACCGCCTGTAAATGATTGACCAGCGGTTCCTATTGTTACACTCCAAGTTCCACCATTACCACCTCCACCTAAACCACCTTCTCCACCGTTAGATGATGTAATTCCACCACCTGCACGGTCAGTTGCACCTCCACCACCACCTGCATAATAGGTATTATTATATGTTAACCCAATGCCACCAATACCACCATTATTGTTTGGTGGAGTATGAGAAGGTCCAGCGTTTCCACCAACAGCACCTGCACCACCACCGCCACCACCTAGAGTGATATTAGTAACTCCATCATGTCCAGCACCGCCAGCATTTCCTTGAGTAAGCGTTCCTGCTCCACCTAAACCGCCAGGAGAAGGGGCAGTTCTATTGCCACCACCGCCAGAACCGCCAGCATTTCCTGCATGGGGTCCAGTGGCTGAACAAGAACCTCCACCTCCACCAATTGACCAAGGAAGAAATGCGGAACCTGTGCTTGTATTAAATATGCCTGAATTGGAACCGTTATTGCCAACTGTACTTGCACCAACACTTGCGCCTCCTGCACCAACTGCCATAGTGTATGTTGTTCCTGGCGTTACAGTAATTCCTGTACCTGTTTGAAATCCACCCGCACCGCCACCACCACCTACATAACCTCCACCACCAGAACCTCCACCACCAACAATAAGATAATCAACTGAAGATACGTCAGTAGGAACTGTCCATGTTTGAGATGCTAAAAATGCTTGTGATACGATACGTGAAGTTGCAGGAGCAGGACCAGGTGCAGCACCACCAGTGCCTGAACCTATTGCACGGAATCGTTTGAGTGATACTTTGTTTAGTGCTATTCTATTGAGTGACATGGTTTAAAATGCTTCGATGCCAAATGCTGAGAATGCTAAAAGAGATGAGTTTGCGTTTACTGATAATCTAGAACCTGCGGCAAGAGTAATGCCAAGTGACATTGTGATTGAATCAAGACCAGGCACATTGATACCATAAGCAATGTAATTACTATTTGCTGTTACATTTCCTGTAGTGTTTGCTGCAATTCTAAACGCACCACCATTGGCAGCATTTTCATCTAAGTTAGCAATAGTAATTGACGATATAATTGCCGAGTTACCTGCTGGAACTGTGTATAAAGTAGTCAATACATTCGCTGATGGATTTGATTGACCTAAAATTTTATATGCTCTTGCCATTTTTCTCTCTTAGTGTTTGTTTACTTTATTTATTCTTAGGAATACAGATCATGTTCATCCCATGATAGAGTGGATTCATTCCAAGTATATGTTTTATTTTCAGTTGTTGGTGCAGGAGTTGGGGGATTCCAACCACAACTGCTTTCATCTAGTATCCAAGAAGGATATGGTTTAGGTGGAATAAACGCATCACGGGTACTATCATATGTGAATCCAACACCAGCATAATTTTTACGGAAACTTCTGTTATATGAAGTTTGTTTCCATGTTTCATGACCTGTTAATTTTCGTAAAAACTCTACACCAATTTCTTCTCTTTCTTCACCTTGTGGAGTCATAGTGTCAACATTATTGACAACCAATACTCTTATTACAATATTATCAATTCCTAGTTTTGCAAAATGTGCCATTTTAGTTTCCTATTATCATGTTACAAAACTACTTGTACCAGTGAAAGTGTGTACCGTATACCCACCTGCTGAAGTAATTGTTCCTCCTGTTGCTCTTTGACCTCCAAGATAACGAACAATCACAATGCCTGAACCACCAGCGATAAATGCTGCCCAAGAAGTATTATTACCTTGTCCACCATTGCCACCACCACCACCACCCGTATTGGTTGTACCTGGTGTTGGTTGATTCGAATTTGAATTATAACTTCCGTTACCACCACCACCCAATCCACCATAGCCTAAAGCAGCAGTTGGCCAAACACCACCACCACCACCACCGCCGTAATATGTTGAGGTACCTGATATTGTTGATGCAAATCCTATACCACCATTACCTGCTATACTACCTGATGCAGCGGCTTGTCCTACAGCACCAGCACCACCGCCACCACCGCCAGCATGACTATTTTGGCCATTACCACCATTATTTCCTTGACCAGGAGTTCCTAGTGCTGCACTAGGAAAAGCAGCATCTCCATTACCACCTGCTCCAGACCCACCTGATGATGCTGCTGTAGTTTGATAGTTTCCACCACGACCACCACCAATAGCAGTTAAACTAAAAGCAGTAGAGTTATCACCATTAGCACCAACAACACTTGTAGGGTTACTTCCACCAGAACCGCCAGCACCAACTCCAATTGGATATGTGGTTCTTGGTGACAGAGTTAATCCTGATCCTGTCAATAGTCCACCAGCACCACCTCCACCAGCATGCCAAACTCCACCTGCACCACCACCAGCAACAATTAAATAATCAACTTCTAATACATCAGATACTACGTTGGTCCAACCAGCCGTAGGCATATATGATTCAAGTCTACTTAATGTGGTATTGTATCTTAATGATCCATTTGAAGATGACGTTGGTCGTTGTGCTGTAGTTCCAACAGATACGGCAAAATATCCAGTTGATGTTGTGTTTGCATCATAAGAACTACCACCACCACTTCCACCAGAACTTTGTACTGTAAATCGTTGATTGGTAAGTCTACTTGCTGGAGAATCATTCATCAAAAAGAAATCTTCCAACGCATTTGGTTCTGCTAATTTTACATTTGTAATTGAACCATTGGCAATATTGTTTGAACTAACAGCACCAACACCAATCTTATCGCCTGTTACAGCACCAGTTGCTATACGACCCGATTCGACTTTTTGTTCTGGCATTACATACCTCCAAAGAGAAGAGCATCATCAAAAATTTCAGGAAGTGATACAATATTATTTCCACTTACAGCATTGTTTGCTATGAGATTACCTGTGATTGTACCTGTAGCAATATCATCACCAGTAATTGTTTGTAATGCAATCAGATTACCTGTAATTGTACCTGCAACAATGTTATTACCACGAACAGAATTTACAGCAATTTTATCTCCTGTTACGGCAACGGTATCAATTAAATTTGTTCTAACTCTTTGTATCATGACTTACCCTATGGATTCTGATTCAGTGCTGTTTGAAAATTAGAGTTTGATGCCAATACCGTATATACATTTGCAGCAGTCTTAATAATATTAAACGAGTATGTGTCAATCGATTCTTGTTGTGTTGTTGCATAACCAGGCGCAGAGTTACCTAACCAAAATGGTACTTGCAATGCACTATCAATATACACATTAGCACGATATTTTGTAGCACCTTGCTTCAAAAGAATAGCAGAAGAAACTGATTGACCAATAGAAAGTAAACTATTCAGATTGCCACCATTGGAATTATTTGCTCTAAAATTAAACGTTACATTCGCTGTGGTATTTGAAGTAAAATAATAAACGGTATTGTTAGACACATCGATATTTACATTACCACCAACTCCAGTGGTGTAGATATTGGCGGTTTCTAAAACACGAATTAAGGATAGATTTAAATTTGATGCCAGAGTGTTACTTGATACTGCACCAACACCAATATCATTACCAAGAACCGCACCATCAACAATATTGTTTGAATTGATTACGCCTGTTCCTAATAAATTACCTGTGATCTGACCAGCAACAATGTTGTTACCACGAATGGCATTGTCTGCTACTTTTAAACCAGTAACGGATGTGTTTGCAATTCTATTTGAGCCAATTCTTTGTCCCACTATTAACCTCCAAATACAATTGACATAGCAATTGCTTTACCTGTTGTTGCTGCTGCATTTGCCGTTACGAATGCACCATTGGCATAAATTCCTGCTGAGTTAGCGGTATTAAATCCTGCATTCGCTTGATTCAATGCCAATTCAATTTTATTATTTACTGTTGATTGCAGTTTATTAAATGTAATACTACCATCATCTATCACATAAACATTTGCAGCATTACTAAGGGTTGTTACTGAAATGTATTCACCATTACTTGGTGTGGTTAAAAATGTAATTGTGTTAGAAGAAGGAATAACACTATATGTTGTTGGTGATTGTAGAACACCATCAATAGCAACAATTAATGCTAGATTACTTGTTGGTCTATAACCCAAATCAAAAGAAGGCGTGGTACCATTAGCAGTAGTTTCAAAGTTTCTTACTGTGACATTTGCTGCAACCAATTGAATAGCAACTGTATTTACGTTTGTGTAAAAGGTAACTACACGAATTAATTCACCGTTTGTTGGTACTTCATCAAGAATAATTGCACTGTTACTTGACGAAACTCCATATGCAGTTAGCGGTTGAACTACACCATCAATAGTTACTAATAGTTTTTCTTTTGGTGCAGGATCAAATCCAACATTGAATGTACTGGTTGTTCCGTTAGATGTAGTTTCAAATACCGATACTGCAACATTCTGTGTAGCATAATTGATTACAAATGGATTGACTTTTGAGTATCCAACAACACGAATGTTTTCGTTTAATCCAGGTGGAGTATTAAATGATATTGAACTGTTTTGATTGTTAGTTGTATACGCAGAATCTGGTTGAACAATACCACCAATAGTAACAAAAATATTGTTGGCGGTGTATGGTGTATATCCTAAAGCAAAACTTTGTGTTGTTCCATCACCAACAAAGTTGTTTGCATTGACAACGGCACCAATAGAATTTGCCGCATCAACAGCATATGGCGTAACTGTTTTATATCCTGCTACACGAACCACTTCTGAAATAGGTGGTGGCGAAGTAAACGAAATTGTATTGTTACCAGAATTAATTACATAATCATTCTCGCTCTGAACAATGCCACCAATCGAAACAAACACCGCACTATTGCCACCAATTGGAGAAAACTGTAAATCAAATGTTGACGTTGTACCATCTGCCGTAGTAGTGAATGATGAAACCTCACTGTTTGCTAATGTTACTTGTTGTAATTTCCATCCATACCCGTTATAAATCCAAGTCTTACTTCCTAAAGTATAAGACTGATTTGTAGTTGGACTGCTAGGAAAATTTAAAGGCATATTCTATTATCCCTGACCTGGTTGACCTTGGGCCAAACCAAAGTTACTATTTGCTGCTAACACACTGTATGTATTTGCTGCTGTTTTAAATACGACAAATGAATAAACATCAATCGATTGTTGTTGTGTGGTTGCATAATCTGGTGCAGAATTGCCTAACCAATAAAGGGTTTGCAACACACCATCAATGTGTAAGTTTGCCTTATATCTAGTTGCACCTTGTTTCACTGCAAGTGCTACTGTAGATGCTTGACCAATGTTTACCAAACTATCATAGATGCCACCTGCATTACCATTTGCTCTCAGATTGAATGTGACATTGGCAGTTGTGTTTGCTGAGAAAAAATAAGAAGTATTATTTCCAATATCAATGTTGACATTACCACCAACAGCAGTAGGATAAATGTTAGCAGTTTCAAGTACCTGAATAATATTGATTGCTAAGTTCGAACCAAGTCTATTGGATGTAATCGTTCCGTTTGCGGTGTTTGCTTGATTAAATGCTGATTGTGCATGTGTTATACCAGAGTTTGCTTGTATGAATGCAGCATTTGCTTTATCGTATGCAGCATTTGCCTGACTGAATTGTGCAGTTACATTGGCAGTGACAAATGTATTTGTCGTTACGTTTGAACTACTAGGTCCAAACTCTACCCACTGAAAACTATCATTGTCTTTAAAGTATGTGTATTCAGTACCATCATTTGAATCAATCCAAAGATGGCCATTTGCATTTGCGGTTGCTGGTGGTGCAGTAGCATAGGTAACGACAACACTACCACCATTTGCAGCGGCAGCATTCGCAGTATTCGCAACAATAAAAGCAGCATTTGCGTGAAAGAATGCAGATTGTGCATGAAGTATACTAGCATTTGCTTGAATGAATGCACCGTTAGCATAGACACCTGCTGAACCACCACCAAAGTTTTCGTAAGTAGTTCCATCATTTGTAAACTGCCATGAGGTTGTTCCTTCATTCCAGAGCAAGTAAACATTTGCAGAAGAACCACGGTCAACTTCAATACCTGCATTCATCGTTGGTGCTGATGCTTGATTGATTGCAGCATTCAATGTGATGATGTTGTCTGCAATCAGAACTGTCTGTGTATTGGCATATACTGTATTGCCAATAATAACAAGATTACCAGTAATAGTAACATCACCAGTAATCTGACCACCAACGTTTGCATTCAGTGAATTATTGGCACGAATGAATGCAGTTTGAGCATGTGCTATACCAGCATTTGCTTGAATGAATGCAGCATTCGCAGTATTAAATGCTGGTTGTACTTGCGGTGCTACATTATTTGCGGAAATAAAAGCAGCGTTAGCATGATTAAATGCTGACTGTGCATGGAATATTCCAGAGTTTGCTTGGATAAATGCTGTTTGTGCATGGAATATACCAGCATTCGCTTGGATAAATCCTGCGTTGGCATGATTGTATGCAGTTTGTGCATGAAATATACCAGCATTGGCCTGTACAAATGCAGTCTGTGCATGAAATATTCCAGCGTTTGCTTGAATGAATGCTGACTGTGCGTGGAATATTGCACTATTCGCTTGAATGAATCCACCATTTGCATGATTGTATGCCGTTTGAGCATGTGCTATACCAGCGTTTGCTTGGATAAACGCCGACTGTGCATGTGCTATACCAGCGTTTGCTTGGATGAATGCAGACTGTGCGTGAAATATTCCTGCATTTGCTTGGATGAATGCAGACTGTGCGTGAAATATTCCTGCATTTGCTTGGATGAATGCCGACTGTGCATGAAGTATACCAGCGTTTGCTTGAACGAATGCCGACTGTGCATGAAGTATACCAGCGTTTGCTTGAACAAATGCCGACTGTGCATGAAGTATACCAGCGTTTGCTTGAACGAATGCCGCATTTGCTTTGGCAAAACCAGCATTAGCATTAGCATATGCATTATTGGCCCAAAGCATTAAGTCTATAGTACCATTTGCCGCAAAAACATAATTCGCAAAAATGGCATTAGCACCAGTAATGTCACCAGCAGGTCCAGATGTTTGAATTGCATCTGCTACCACATTACCAATAACAACAACGTTACCTGTTACTGTGCCACCAACGTTTGCATTCAGCGAATTGTTGGCACGAATGAATGCAGATTGTGCATGTAATATTGCTGCATTTGCTTGGATGAATCCAGCGTTGGCATGATTATAAGCAGTTTGAGCATGTGCTATTCCAGCATTTGCTTGTATAAATGCCGACTGTGCGTGAAGTATACCAGCATTTGCTTGAATGAATGCTGACTGTGCGTGAAGTATACCAGCATTTGCCTGAATGAATCCTGATTGTGCATGAAGTATTCCTGCATTTGCTTGAATGAAACCTGATTGTGCATGAAGTATACCAGCATTCGCTTGGATAAATCCTGCGTTTGCCTGATTGTATGCAGTTTGTGCATGTGCTATTCCAGCATTTGCTTTTATAAATGCAGAGTTGGCATATGATTCAGCAGCATCGGAACCTATGTTAAAATAATTTGTGCCGTCATTAGTAACTGTCCACTTTAGTCCACTTTCATTCCACAACAAATAAACATTTGCAGAAGAACCACGATCAATCTCTAGGCCTGCATTTAGTATAGGTGAAGATGCTTGATTGATTGCAGCATTCAGGGTTAATATATTATCTGCAATTAATACTTGAGTAGTATTTACATACGTTGTGTTGCCTGTTACAAAAAGATTGCCTGTAATAAAAACATCACCAGTAACTGTGCCGCCAACGTTTGCGCTGAGAGAATTGTTCGCTCTTGTGAATCCTGCATTAGCATGATTAAATGCCGACTGTGCATGAAGTATGCCAGCGTTCGCTTGTATGAATGCGGTCTGTGCATGAAATATACCAGCGTTTGCCTGAATGAATGCGGCATTCGCTTGGTTGTATGCAGTTTGAGCATGTGTTATTCCAGCATTTGCTTGAATGAATGCAGTCTGTGCATGAAATATTCCAGCGTTTGCTTGAATGAATCCAGAATTCGCTTGGTTATATGCAGTTTGTGCGTGTGCTATACCAGCATTTGCTTGAATGAATGCCGACTGTGCATGAAGTATGCCAGCATTTGCTTGAATGAATGCAGATTGTGCGTGTAGTATTCCTGCGTTTGCTTGGATGAATCCAGCGTTGGCATGATTATAAGCAGTTTGTGCGTGGAATATTCCTGCGTTCGCTTGTATGAATGCAGTCTGTGCGTGGAATATGCCTGCATTGGCCTGAACGAATGCGGTCTGTGCATGAGATATACCAGCGTTTGCTTGTGTAAACGCAGACTGTGCATGAAATATTCCAGAGTTCGCTTGTATAAATGCTGTTTGTGCATGGAATATACCAGCGTTTGCCTGAATGAATGCCGCATTTGCTTTGGCAAAAGCACCGTTAGCATTTCCATATGCATTGTTAGCATACATGAACAAATCAATTGTGCCATTTGCAGCAAAGATATAGTTGGTAAAGATGGCATTAGCACCAGTGATGCTACCATTTGAACCTGATGTTCTTAGTGTGTTAGATGTTACATCACCAGTGACTACTACATTCTGTGTGAACGTGACGTTACCCGTAACAACTCCACCATTGTTAGCATCTAATGAGTTGTTAGCACGAATGAATGCAGACTGTGCATGATATATTCCAGAATTTGCTTGAATAAATCCTGCGTTTGCATGATTAAATGCCGACTGTGCATGGAATATACCAGAATTTGCTTGTATAAATGCTGCTTGTGCATGGAATATTCCAGAGTTTGCTTGAATAAATCCAGCATTTGCTTGCCTAAACGCAGACTGTGCATGTGCTATTCCAGCGTTTGCCTGAGTGAACGCGGATTGTGCATGAAATATTCCAGCGTTTGCCTGAGTGAACGCGGATTGTGCATGAAATATTCCAGAGTTCGCTTGTGTGAATGCTGCTTGTGCATGTGCTATTCCAACATTTGCTTTTAAAAATGCAGCATTGGCATATGATTCAGAAGCATCAGAACCTATGTTAAAATAATTTGTACCATCATTTGTAACCGCCCACTTATCAATCGTTTCATTCCAAAGAACATAAACATTTGCAGAAGAACCACGATCAATTTCTATACCAGCATTTAGTAACGGAGCAGATGCTTGATTGATTGCTGCATTCAGTGTTAGAATATTATCAGCAATCAATACCTGAGTTGTATTTACATACGTTGTGTTGCCTGTAACACTAAGGTTACCTGTAATGAAAACATCACCAGTAACTGTGCCGCCTACGTTTGCACTAAGAGAATTATTTGCTCTTGTGAACCCAGCATTCGCATGATGGAACGCAGACTGTGCATGAAATATACCAGAGTTTGCTTGGATGAATGCAGCATTTGCTTGATTGTATGCAGTTTGTGCGTGTGCTATTCCAGCATTTGCTTGGATGAATCCTGTGTTGGCATGATTGTATGCTGTTTGAGCATGAAATATTCCAGCATTGGCCTGTGCAAATGCAGTTTGTGCATGAAATATACCAGCATTCGCTTGAGTAAATGCAGTTTGTGCATGAAATATACCAGCGTTCGCTTGAGTAAATCCTGCGTTGGCATGGTTGTATGCCGTTTGAGCATGTGCTATTCCCGCATTTGCTTGTATGAATGCAGACTGTGCATGAAATATACCAGAGTTCGCTTGAATGGATGAGGCATTTACTTCTCTAAACGCAGATTGTGCATGAAGTATTCCAGCATTTGCTTGAATGAATGCAGTTTGTGCGTGAAATATAGCAGCATTGGCCTGAATGAATCCTGCATTGGCATGATTGTATGCTGTTTGAGCATGAAATATTCCAGCATTGGCCTGTACAAATGCAGTTTGTGCGTGGAATATTGCAGCATTTGCTTGAGTAAATCCTGACTGTGCGTGTGCTATTCCAAGATTTGCTTTTTCAAATGCTTGTTGTGTAAATATAACTGCACTTAAACCACCAATCTCAATAACACCAGTGCCTGCAGGTGTACCAATGAACAAAGTATTACTTACAAAAGAGTAAGCAGGTTCACCTACATTTAATCTTGTCGGAGCAGCAGTTACTAACGACTGCTTTAATTGGATAACTGTATTTGCCATTTAAATTCTTAGAAAAGACCGCCGAAAACTGAAGTAATACTTGCTGTCAAGTTTGCCGAACTCTTAGTTTCAAACTTACTATTGGCCGCATTGTAGATGATTGTAAATCCATCTTCTAAACCTGTGGTTGAAACATCATTAATTTCAGCAAAAGAAACGTTAGGTTTTGGTCGAAAATTCGATGATGTTATTGTTGTTCTGTTGGGTTGTGCTATTACAACCTTACCAATATCTGCCATATCTTACCTCGTAACGGATGGTAATACAACTGCGGTACCTTCTACTACACGGGTCACAAGACCACTGGCAGTATTTGCAATTGTCAGATCATATACATAACGACCTGCTGAAAGGAGAGCAGTATTTGCTGCGGTCATTGAAAGAGTAATCTCACCATTAGCATTACCAGTAATGGTTGCTGTCATGGTGTTTGCAGAAGTGGAATAGTAGGATTTACGTAATTGAGAAGATGCTCTATAATAATAAAGATTTAATGCATCACCTTGAGTATCATTGACAGAAACAGTTGAATTTAAATTCGCACCCTGTTCTATTGTAATTTCTACATAAGCAGCCAAGATTTTCTCCTTTTAATGCTATATTTAGTCAATCGTATACCGCTAATAAAAAACCCTGCCGAAGCAGGGTTCTTTTGAATGAAAATAATTTATGTTGGTTGAACTTCGTTCAGAACCCACGACAATGACTCTTCTACCCAATGATAGTATTTACCATCATCAGGCATTGCTGTAGGTGCATCCCATGCTGCCGTTTCGTTATTCAGTGTCCACGAAGCAAATGGTTTTGGAGGAACAAACGCATCGAGTTGTGAATTGTATGAATAACCAATTCCAGCATAGCGTTTACGTATGCTATGATTATACGAAGTTTGTTTCCAGTTGCCGCCAAATAAACGCTGACAGAATGCTACCCCGATTTCTTCACGTTCTTGGCCATGTGCATCAAGACAATCATTATTACTTACAACGATGACTTGTGTAACAACATTATTATTATCAAGTTGTGCAAAGTGTGCCATTTAATACTCTCCTAAGTTAAACAATTTAATCTATTTAGTTATTTATTTATGTCCATTTGAGGATGACAATTCCAGAACCGCCTAAAGCACCTGTGCCAGATCGTCCACCACCACCACCACTGCCTGTACTTAATGTTCCAAGCAAACCATTATTTCCAGGCGTACTGCCGTTACCGCCACCACCAGTACCACCAGTACCACCAGTTGATGCTCCACTACCACCACCACCGCCAGCATAAGTTACTGGCGTACCCGAATAAGGTGATGCTAATCCTGCACCACCATTGCCACCTTTAGGAGCAGTTCCAGCATCACCAACAGCACCAGCACCTCCACCACCGCCAGCATTAAAATCACCCGAGTAAGAATTGCCACCATTATTTCCTTGTCCTGGTGTTCCTGCACCGCCTGTTGCGCCCTGTGAAGCAGCACCTCCACCAGATCCACCACTAAATCCAGCACCACCACCTCCAGGAGGAAGAAAACCTCCACCAGCACCACCACCCAAAGAAGTGATAGAAGCAAACACGGAATTAGAACCATTTGTACCGTTGTTTGTTGGTGAATATGGAGATCCAATATTAGTTCCACCACCACCACCAGCACCCACTACAATAGGGATTGTTTGTGCAGAAGATACTCCATAACCTGTCCCCGTTCTAAAACCACCAGCACCGCCACCTCCGCCAGTATGACCTCCACCACCTCCACCACCTCCAATAACAAGATAATCTACTGTCGATACACCAGTAGGTACTGTAAATAATCCTGAACCTGTAAATACTGCAAGTTTATTTTGTGTCGCAGGAATAGATATGATGATTACACCTGAACCGCCAGTGCCTCCAGCAGAAGCAAAGTTTCCTGCACTTCCACCTCCAGAACCAGTGCTTTGTCCTCCAGCACCACCTGTAGCACTTGAACTTGGTGATGTTCCACCATCTCCTCCATTATTATAACCTACACCACCTCTTCCTTGTCTACTTGTATTAGTGCCATCACCACCGCCGCCGCCACCTCCGGGTCCACCAGAACCTGCTCTTGTATGATACGCAGGTTGTCTTGGATCACCACCATAAGGTGCTGAGAAATCTACACCACCGCCGCCACCGCCACCAGCAAATGCAGTATTTGATCCTGTGATTGTAGTAAATATTCCCATACCGCCATTACCACTTGTTAATCCTTGAGCGGGTGTTGTTGCGATACCTGAATACCCAGCACCGCCAGCACCACCACCGCCACCACCATTACCTGTCCAGAAAGACATTCCTGTACCGCCAGCAAATCCTTGACCCGGCACTCCTGTGCCACCTGCACCAGGACTACCGTCAGGTGCTCCACCACCACCTGAACCACCATCTTTACCTAATGAAGTACCACCTGCACCATTGTAAGAACCACCACCACCGCCACCAAAAGCAAAGAATATTCCTGAATTGCTATTTGCATGATATGAATTAGAAGTATTTGCTAAAGTCCATGCAGAGTTTGAAACTGCAAATATGGTATTTGAACCATTAGTTCCTCTAGCATTACCACCGTTTGGACCCGATGCGCCTGCACCGCCTGCACCAATAACGAATGAATATGCTTGACCTGGACCTACTGGATAACCTGTACCTTGAAGCAGACCACCAGCACCACCGCCACCGCCATGTTGATAACCGCCACCGCCACCTCCAGCAATAACAAGATAATCGATTGTTGTTATACCAGTAGGTACAATAAATTCGCCTGTGTTTGCAAATACAAATGATGCATTTGGAGGAACAACATAATAACTTAGGATAACAATACCTGAACCGCCAGCACCACCTCCATATGCTGTACCACCAGGATCGGTATATCCACCACCACCTCCACCACTTCCTTGATTTGTATTTGCAGAACCTCCTACTGATGCTGCTGGTGTTGACAAACCATTACCAGCACCAAACATAGGATTTCCATTGCCACCTTGACCAAATGGTTGTGGTGTTCCTGGACCATAAACACTTCCACCACCACCGCCCGCATAACCTGTATTAGAACCTGTTATCGATGAAAATATACCTATACCACCATTACCAGAATCATTTCCTGTAGCACCAGCACCACCAGCACCACCACCTCCACCAGAACGATCAAAAGGAGAAGAAGGACCGCCATTAGGAGCACCTCGTCCACCATTATTGCCTTGTCCAGGAGTGCCTAATCCACCAAGACCACCCGCAGGATATCTACCACCTCCACCACCAGAACCACCAGACATGCCATTACCAGCATCTGTGCCACCACCACCACCGCCACCATTTGACCAAGAAGTTAATGTTGCACCACTACTTGTGACAAATATTCCAGAGTTTGTTCCGTTTGCGCCAGTTCCGCCAGATGAAGCCGCACCTCCAGCACCTCCAGAACCAATAGCAATTGTATAAGATGTTGCTGGAGTTACAGGTAATGAAGTTCCCTGAACAACACCACCACTACCACCTCCACCGCCAATACGACCACCACCGCCGCCTCCGCCACCAACAACAAGATAATCGACGGTTAATACGCCAGATGGCGGTGTCCATGTAGTGGAACCTTGAAATACTTGTATACCTAGAACTTGACCTGAACTAACTTCTTGTGGCCATAAACCAGCAAGTTTGAATATTAGTGCCTCATTAAGTGAATAGATACCTGTAGCAGCACCAGTTGTACCACCAGTGGTTAGATTTCTTGCACCAATAATACCACCGTTGAAACCTTTTGCCATTAACTTATCTCTTCAAACGATGTGATAAGGTGCAGACGATTATTCGCATCTGCTTTTGCTTTGATTTGATCACCTTCTTCAAGGTAAAGTGATTTAGACATAACATCTAAAGATGATTTGGCAGGCACAGTCATATTATTAGCAATACCATAAGTTGCATTACCAGAACCTGTGGATACATTCTGTGCGCCAAACTTGAACAATTCAACTGATACATTACCTGCGTTTGTACCATCAACATTCGAAATTATAATTGTATTGATTTTGAATACTTGTCCAGAATTTACAGGATTTACAATAACAGAAGATGAGACCGTAGTAATATTAGCGACATTTGATTTGCCACGAATCGTAGTTACTCCGACTATGTTGGGTGCTGCCATTTATTTTCCTTAGTTAATATCCTAAATGATGCACAACAACATTATAATTTCCAAGAGCAGGAGCATTAGTAAAAGTTAGTACATCACCACTGATTGTCCAAGTAATAGTAGGTGTTTTATAAAGACCATCAACATATACAGCAATTGCAGCAACGCCATATGGAGCACGTGACAATTGAAATATTGCTTGTGATCCAGTTCCGTTAAACACATCGACTTTATGTGGTGTTGAATATACTGGGTTGCCAATGTATGCCATTTATTTTTCCTGTTCGTAACTTGGTCTTACTGGTGCATTACCTTCGGGTTTAGGATACTTATCATTGATTTCTTTGATTGTATCGTAGAATTCTGTTCCTTTACCTGGAATCTTACTTTGATCCATTGCTTCCCATAACAAATTAATTAAGACCGTAATATCAGGATAGTTTGATGCACGATCTAAAAAATATTGATGATGTTCAATAAACTTATTTTGATACTCCAACTCGGCCATAATTTCTGCTCTTGTTGGTGCTACTGTATTTGCTTCATCTTCCCACCGTGTGAACTCAAAATGTCCACCTGATGCAGACATATCATATCGTCCTGTTGGGCGTAATGCTTTAATTGCTGTGTCAATACCACAAACTAATTTATTGTTATTACCAATTAGAAAATGTGCATATTCAATTTCTGTGTTGTTCATTCAATCACTCCTATAAAAAAGTTATTACTCAATATTTATGTTCGTTTTTAACCACCATCATAAGGTTGTCCTAGAGTGAATGATCCAGCACCTGCAAATCTTAGTATCCTCTGGCCACTAACTTCTGAATATGTTCCACCAACAAGACTTTGTACGTTAGCATATTCAACCGGATAACTATAGATAGCAATTCCAGAACCACCAGCACCTCCACCAGCACCACTAAACGCAGAAGCACCACCACCACCACCCCCGCCAGTGCCTGCTGTACCAGATTGTCCACCAAAACCAACACCGTTGCCACCACCATTAGCAGCACCTCCAGGTGATCCTACTGGTCCTCCATTTGTACCACCAATACCGCCTTCACCACCAAAAACTCTAGTTGGTGCTGTGCCAAAGTGTACTGTCATTCCACCACCGCCACCGCCACCAGAATAAGTTACTGGAGTTCCAGTTATTGAAGAAGCGACTCCTTTTCCACCTGCCCCACCATCCCAGATTTGAGTGCCGTTGGTACCTGCATATCCTGATCCGCCACCTCCACCGCCACCAGAGTAGTATACTTGTCCTGCAGGGTTTGTAAATCCTGGACCACCGCCAGAATAACCACCAGCAGTTCCGGGTGATCCACCACCTGCACCGCCAGCATTTGTGTAACCAGAAGGCCAAGCACCCATACCTCCACCGCCACTTGCGCCAGAACCACCAGCACCTCCTATAACATTTATTCCTGGAGAAATTGCTTGACCACCACCATAACCACCACCTTCTGCCCAACCACTTAGTTGAGTACCTGTAGATGTATTAAATGCTCCAGTGTTTGAACCCATAACACCACCTGCACCACCTGCACCAACAACTACAGTATATTGACCCGCAGCATTAGTGAAATCAATTGTGCCTGTTCTAAAAGCACCGCCACCGCCACCGCCACCGCCAGCAAAGTAAGCATCGCCAGCACCTTGTCCACCACCGCCACCACCGCCAACATAAAGATAAGATACGACAGTGGGTCCTGCTGGATCGCCATATGCGGGTCCAGCAGTTACAGTTAATGCTCTACGAGATGCTGTTGAAAAATCTAAAGTCATGCTACCAGAATCTACAAATTGATGTACAAGCCAGCCAGCATCAATTTTTGTTTTAATTGGTGTTCCTGTGGTTGTTGTATTACCAAACACACTAGGATATCTGATTATAACAATTCCAGAACCGCCACGGCCACCCTGCCTAAAACCAGCACGACCAGGCCAATTTCTTGTACCTGTGTCTGTTGGCCAAAGTGGTGCATATGCATGTGGAGGAGCATTTGCATCTGGACTCCACAAATTTCTTGGTTCTGCTAAATTTGAAATAAAAGGACCACTTTCTCCGTTTGGTCCAAGGTCACCCCAATCACGATAGTATGAACTATTATATACACCTCCTCCACCACCGCCACGATTATTTAAAGCATTTGTTTGCGATCCAACTCCAGGATATCGATAACCGCCAGTTGGATAAGGACCAGATTCACGAGGACCATAACCTATTTTTCCACCAAATGGTGGGAGCGGAAAAGCACCTCGAGGTCCAGTTGGTCCTTCACCTGCGCCACACAAGTTACCATTACCATCATATATTGTATCACCAACACCAGTGCCTCCAGGATTTTGACCTGCTTGATATATTTCATTGCCACCACCTTTTACATTTCCGTATCCAGCACCATTACTTGGATTGCCTTTAGGACCATTGGTCGGTGAACTTGAACAACCGCCTCCACCGGCAGCATACTCTCTATTAAATCCAAGTATGGATGAATTATAACCACCACCACCTTCTCCACCGTCACCTTGTGGTCCAGGAGTATACCCGGAACCACCACCGCCGCCACCACCATAACCACGTGGATTCATTTTACCTTTTATTTCTCTAGGAGTTACTGTTTGTGGTGCAGGTGATATGCGATATGTGCCCGAACCACCAACGCCAGGCGAAAATGAAGGTGTAACTAATGCGGCAGTTATTACTGTTCCTTGAAGCCAACCTGTTGGATTTGAATATGGTCCACCCTGTAATGTCATTCCGACTTGAAAATTACCGTCTGGAAAATTACTTCTTGGTCCATCTAACGTTAATACATCACCAGAAATTGAACCTGATATACATGTTGATTCGGATCCGTCATTACCACCTCGTCCATTTGATTCAGTATTTGTGCGATTTGGATTACCATCGTTACCAGTGACTTTAGCCATGCCACCTTGCCCACCTTGATTTGATCTGGATCGTGTAGACTCATCACGAAGGCCTCCTCCACCTCCACCAGCAACAGATTCTGGATTACGATTTGCCATAGATGCGTTTGGTGGATCCCATTCTTTTCCACCACCACCACCGCCTAAAGCAGTAAGAGAGAATCCGTTAGGGCCAGACATTGCAAAGGTAGTAGCATTACCATCATTACCACGGGCATCTTGATTGTTACCTGTTACTGCACCGATACCCATCGAGAATACACTAGCACCAGTTAATCCAATTGCTACATTTCCACCTGTAGTTATACCATCAAGTGATCCAATCCAAACACCGCCTCCACCACCACCCCCGCCGCCGCCGCCACCTCCGCCGCCGCCACCTCCGACAACGAGATATTCGAGAACGAATCTTTCTTGTTCGCCTCTGACTACGCCAAGTATGGATTTCCGACGAGTTAAATAACTACCAACTTTATGGAAGCCACTTAATAATTTAATTCTATTGCCAGTTGTACTAACTCTTCGTATTGTCATTTTATATTATGATATTTCAGTGCCAAACAATGTGAATGATGAGGATGTTGTATTTGCTGCTATCTTTACTACAGAACCCGAGGCAAGTGTAATGCCTAAAGTCATCGTTACTGTATCGGATGAAGGTACATTAACTCCGTAACATAGGTAGTGTTTGTTTGTTACCGAAGCGGCAGCATCTTGAACTGCAACATATACAGCAGCAGAAGTTCCCGCAGAAGTAGCCAAACTAGAAATCACTAAAGATGAAACTACTGCCTGTGTTGATGATGGTACGGTGTACAATGTAACAAAATCAGTTATTGTTGCTGAAGTTGGAACCGATTGACCTAAAATTTTATATGCTCTTGCCATTTTTCATTTCCCTTAATTTTTTACATTCCACCAAGTAAAAACGCATCATCAAAATTTGCAGCATCATTCGACAGATTGTTTGCACTAACGGCACTCAACCCTAAGTTATTACCACTTATAGAATTAGTGTGAAGAGTGTTACCACTGATTGAACCAACAACAATATTATTACCACCAATTGAGGTAACGGTTAGATTGTTGCCCGAAATTGCACCCGTGTGAAGAGTATTACCACTGATTGAATTTACAACAATGTTATTACCACCAATTGATGTGGGTGCTATATTGTTACCCGAAACTGAACCTAATCCTAATTTAGTACCAGTGATTGCTCTATTAATAACTTTACTTGATGTGATTGCATCTGTTTGTATAGCACTTTCGCCAACACTTAATGCAGTTAATTGATCTTCAAAAACAGAATTGAATGTGTAAGTATTTGGAGCACGATACGTAATAACAATATTATTAGTAGCAGTGTTTGGTGCAACTGAAAAGTTTACTGACGAATTTGCAGAAGTTACTGTGTAATCTCTATCTGGAGTTAGTTGTTGTTTGTTAAGAACAACCTCAATTGCTCTAGATGATTCCGCAGTCCTTGCTAATACAAAAGATGTGCAAGAACTGGTACCACTAAATAATTCATAATCAACTGTGAATGATGTTATTTCTGGTCTATTGCCAA
>Ga0209500_10000639_pt1 | contig 29408 bp, 42 predicted proteins | sample S_140212_EF_Meta_FD_187323 | JGI IMG/M metagenome (GOLD analysis project Ga0209500, IMG submission 187323) | Freshwater microbial communities from Lake Simoncouche, Canada to study carbon cycling - S_140212_EF_MetaG (SPAdes) (version 2) | ecosystem: Environmental > Aquatic > Freshwater > Lake ...
GTTGCTACTAAAGCCAATACAAGCGTAGGTTTCATAGCCGCATTATCAATTTCATTACTTAAAAATTGCTTCCAAGTTGTTAAGCCAGTTACCATAAACATTGTAACGGCACTTATAATAGTTATGGCTGTTGCATTGCTTATTGGCATCGTTGGTATTACACCTTGAAAGGCTGTAAAAAATACTACCAAAATAGTAAATATGTTTGCCCATTTGTTTTTTGTACTTATACTCATAATTTAATTTTTTAATAATTTCCTGCTATTTTAATTTCTATATCTTTAAGTTTTTCCATAATGCTATCAATCTTATTAACTAACTTATCTTCCAAGTCTTGTACTCTCTTTTCAACCTTTGTTAAATCAATTCGTAGATAATCAATCTCGGCTTTATTTGTAGCCATTTTCCTTTCGTGCGAAACATATATCAATACCACACTACCTGCCATTGTTATAAGTCCTATTGCTGCACCTACTATTTCCCCTAAAGCCATCATTTTATTTTCTTAATTGTTATTAATTTAGTTTACCGCTATTCCCAGCCGCCACGCCAATAGCTTTTATTGTACTTTGTAATTTTTGGTTGCTATCAAAACCTTTAACCAAATAATCATAGTAACCCATACAATCCGTTGTTAGTTTATAATTGCCATTAGGTAGCTTTACATAGTCGCTGCCTTGCGGTATGCCATACAATGCTAAAACATCGGTTATGCTACCAACATAAACACCTGTGCTACTTACTACGTATTCATTATTTGTAATTGTCAATTCCTTTGCATAGGACTTTGCAAACTTTAACTCTTTATTTTGCCCGTTAAATTTTACTATAAATTGCAGCGTAATTTCTTTTGTACGTTGGTTGTAAATTAATGCTTCAAATGTAGCTTTACGTTTTAGTGCAATACCATCTTCAACGCTATCCGTTAGGTTAAATTTTATAGCATCGTTATAGGTGCTATCCTGTGAAAAGGCTGTTACCGAAATTAAAAGGCTAAGTGCTAATAATACTTTTTTCATTTTATTTATTTTAATATAATTTTAAAAATTTACTTATACATTTTACATTGCTGAATGGCTTACTTTTTTCCAAGCTGTTCCATCATAAAAACATAAAACTGCTAATGTTGTGTTATACACTACAAGTCCAGCCGCTGGTGATGAAATTGCATTTATTTGTGTCGTTGTCATTCGTGGTGGTAAAAAACCTTTAGTAGTAGATGTTACATCTAATAATGAACTTGCCGCAGGCGTCGTTGTTCCAATACCTACACTACCTCCTACTGGTTGTAATATTAGATTGTATGCTGTAGCTGCGTTATTACGCATTACCTGCATATAGGAATTACCATCTGAGGTATTTATTCCTATATAAAGACCGAATAGATTATTATCCCCAGCAATAAATAAAGCCCCTTTACCAGTACCTAAAGTAGGGTAATCAGTATCAGTTCCTTGAGTAATATGAAGTTTATTTAGTGGAGATGTATTAGATATACCTACGTTTGTTGCACTAGCATAAATTACACTATTACTTATTGCAGTAGAACTTGTAAACTTAGGTACATAATTAGTAGTACCTGTTCCTGTTACAGGGTTAGTAATCACCCCTTGATATTGTGGAATATTTAAAGTGTTTGCACTAAAGGTCGCTGCACCACTTGTTCCTGTTGTGGTTAAAGTTATTGTTGCCTGCTTTGAATTAAACGTTGTCCAATCAGTACTTGATAAATATCCATTAACTGAAGTAGTTGCAGCAGGTATTGATATTGTATTTGTAGTTCTTACTAAAGGGCTAGAAAATGTTAATACACTTTCCTTGCCGTTAAATGTTGTCCAATCCGCTGAACTTAATGCACCACGATTTGTTGCCGATGCAGTTGGTACGTTTAAAGTTATTACGGGTGTTGTTGTGCTATTTGCAACTGTGCTTGATAAATCCGTTCCACTTGTTCCTAAAGTCAAGGCTGCAACGGATGTTACTGTTCCTACACCTGTCCCACTTGACGCAGCCGTAATTAAACCTTTACCGTTAACTGTTATTGTAGAGTTAGTAAAAGTTCCTACATTAGAATTAACCGTTGCTAAAGTTAAAGCATTTGTGTTATTTGCAGTCCCATCAAAACTACTTCCTGCACTTGTTGCATCACCTGTTGTTGTACCTATTGTTCTAGCAGTTTGCAAAGCTGTTGCCGTTCCTGCATTACCCGTTATCGTTGTTTGGTCGCCTGTATTTGTTCCACTTAAATTAGCTACTGCACCGTTGGCTAAAGATGCGTTACCTATTGCACCTGCCGCTGTTGCAAACGTTCCCGTAAAAGTTGCATTGTTAATATTTGCTTTTAAGTTTATCCTATTGCTTAAACTAGCGGTATCTATTTTTCTTAAATAGTTTGTAAGCATTGCAGCCGTATCACTAATATTAACTTTTAGATTTATCCTATTGCTTAAACTAGCAGTATCTATTTTTCTTAAATAAGGTGTAAGCATTGTAGCCGTATCACTAATATTTACCTTTAAAGCTAACCCTGAATTAACCGCAGATGTCTTTGCGTAATTAGCTAACATAGCCGCTGTATCACTAATGTTAACTTTTAATGCTAAGCCAGAATTAACTACCGATGTTTTAGCATAAGGACTTAACATTGTAGCTGTATCGCTTATATTTACCTTTAAAGCTAACCCTGAATTGACTACCGATGTTTTAGCATAGTTGGTTAACATAGCCGCCGTATCACTTATATTGACTTTTAAATTTACTGCCGAAGTCTTTGCATAATTACTTAGCATAGCGGCTGTATCGCTTATGTTTACTTTTAAATTAATTCTATTAGATAAGCTAGTTGTATCGGTTGCAGTTGCAGGTGTCCATTTTGTACCATTGCCAGAATACAACACCGTACCAATACGTGCAACACCTGTCTTATTAGTTACTGTATCGCTTGGCAATAATAAAACTAATGTAGCATTTACTCTTTTCATTTCATACCCATACTGAGGCAATACTTGATATACCTGCCCCAAACATTTTATAGAAATAAAAACAATAAGTAAAGAAAATAATTTTTTCATATAATTTATGTTGGTGTATCGCAACCGTCAAAGTCGCTTGTTACTGTAATATTTGTTGTAAATTCAACCCCTGCTAAGTAATCTTCGTACTTATCGGAAATAGTATTAAAGGGTATTACATCTTCAATAGTGTATTCCCTTTTAGTTCCCCTTATCGTTTCTATAACATCGTTTGCTATTTGCAACTGGTCCGATATAACCTCTTGTTCAAACTCCATTTCCGCACCTGACTTATCTAAAAAGAAAAACTGCACATTGAAAATATGCTGCCTACCTATATTTAACTGACCGCTATTAAGTGAATAGCAGCATATAGGGTAAACGGGTTGTTCATCTCGGTTTAACCACTCTTTCGGTGTTACGTTTTTTGCCGTCTTTATTATTGGGTTTGCTTCCAACAATGTTTGTATCTCTGCTATTAGTTGGTTGTATGTCATAAAACAATACTTTGTCTATTAATTTTTGTTTATATTTTGCCATATTTATCTATAAGTAAAAGAAAATATTTCGTCAACTCCTACAACATCGCCTGTTGGTAAAGTGCAGGTAGTGCCATTTATTTGTAAATATAATGTGTTTGCCGTTGCTGCGTTTGTAACTCCCTTAACCAAACCTGACCTTGTTGCTATCAATACTGTACTTGAAGCCGTCATATCAGGAATAGTGAATGAAGATACCCCCACCGTTGGTGTAATATACACCGTAAACGTACTGCCATTAGTTGCATTGTTACCAGAGAATGAACGGTTTTTAAAGTCGCTAATATTTCTACCTAAATAAATAGGCGAAGTGTAACCCCTTAACTCTGGGAAAATAACATCGTAACCTGCACCCGTATTAAAATACTCGGAATACATTGTGTAATTCTCACGTAAATAGTTAATCATTCTTTGCTTATAAAACTCCGCTGTTGACTTATAAGAACTTGCTATAAGTTCTAAATCGCCTCTTGACGGTGCGTTACTTTCTTCGGCTGTCTTTTGTAAAACACCCTTACTGAAAAACTGATAACCTAAAGCCATTGGCAATAGGCTCATAGTGTACCATACAAGGCTATCTGTGATGTAATTATCCAAAAGAATAGTTTCGTTAACTGTTAAATTATCTGCCTCTACACCAGCCTGTAAACGCAAATAAAGCGTACTACCTAAAGCCGTTTGTAAATACATATCTTGTGCTAACTTAATATGTGGTTTTAGCTGCTTACTATCAATAGCATCCGATATGCCCGTTCTACTCTTTAAAGTAGTTTCATTTATGAATAAAACATTTGCACTCATAATTAATTATTTTTTCTTACTACTGTTAAAGCAAACCACTTGTGCCTACATTGTGGGCTATGTGAGCCATCTTCTCTTGTCCACCATCCACCAACTCTATCATATACTGAATAACCCAACCTCTCACTTATTGTTTCAATATCTGCTCTGCTATAAAGTCTATTTAGGTCTAACATTTTTTGGCAAAATGGTCTTGAGCCTTGTTTGCCACTTTTCATTTCTTCTGCTGATAAATCTGTTCTCCATTCATAACTGTACCTTAATAGTATTTCGGTAGTTGTAGGCTTAGGAGCTTCTATCTTAATATTTGTTGCTGTCCTTTCTACAATAATATCTTCGCCTTGTTTTACATTAGACACGGTAAATATGCCGCCATCTTCCATACTACTTAAAGCCTTTGCTATTACAGCCTTTTTAACTTTTAATGTCGTTGCTAAAACTTCCGTTGTAATTCTTTTATCCTTTTTGATAAGGTTTAAAATATTACTTTCTAATTGGCTTAATTCCTGCACATCGGCAAAGTATTCCGATTGTATTGCATCCTTACGGCTTAATTCCTCAAAGCTATTTTTATCTTCACCAAATTGGCTAAACTGCTCTAATAACGCAAAGTCAACTATATCTTGGTCGGAAAATTGTTGCTCATCTATAACTCCTAAGAAAACATTAACATCTTCATCTGTAAATGAAAAGCCTTGCTTTAACATTAAAGCCGCTTGTTCTTTTGTTAACTTGCCTGTATTAAATTGGCGAACAATACGCATAACATTTTGATACTGCCTACCTGTTAAATTCTTTATATTATCATTACCTAATTGAACAGGTGGGGGAGTTGGCATTGAGCCATCGCCTATTATTTGTTGACCTGCAATGGCTGCGGGAATTAAACCTGCTAAACTTCTTATCTCATCAGGCGTCATACTTTCTAAAACCTTATTTGCTACTAATGGAGAAAGTGAGTTTATGTTATCTGAGATAATTTGTGCTTGTGATTTAATTGTCGGGTCTAATGGCTCGTAACCCATAACCTCACGTATCTCATCTTTAGTAAGATTTTGGCTTTGTATGTTTTCGCTAAAAGTAAAACCTAAAGGTTCAACTGGCACAATTACATATCCAGACGCATCGCCCATTAGTGTCAATAGTTTATTAAATACTTCCGTATGTTGTTGTTGCCTTTCTGCTACGTAAGTGTTATTAAATATTTCGTAAGCATCTCTAATCTCACTACTACCACCTAACTGTCCTTCAGTCTTTATACCGAATAACATTGGCGAAGTAATTTGATGCCCTGCAAAAATCTCTTGTTGAATAAGATTATTTATATTTGTAAAATCTTCCTTAGTAAGCATTGTTTGAGATAATGGTATTACCTCTGCCGCTGTATCTTTGCTTTTGTTAAAAAACAATAATACCCTATCGCCTTCGCTACCCGTAAACTTCTTTTTAATATCCTTCTCTACTTGCTCTTTTTGTTCCTCATTAGGCTCACCATTATTTAAGTTGATAGCTGTTGTTGCTACAAACCCGTCCTTTGCATTACCTAAAATATGCCTACTTACTTGCACATCACTTTCGATGTAATTAAGGGCTTGATAGTAATTAGGTGTCGGGTAAATTTCATCGCCAGGATTGTATTGCTTTACAAATAATACTTGCGATGGGTTATCCTTATTGTATGTCCCACTAAATGCTGGGTAAGCCCTAGCTTTTTCTCTGTTATCTTGCCAATCATTTTTTACATAAAAACAATTCTGCTCTTTATTAGTTCTTACTTTTTTAAAATCTAAATGATATACATCTTTTATCTTACCTTCTAAATTATAAATTATTTGTAAATAATAACCGCAAAATATTTCATCATCCTTTACAGCTTTCTTAAATATATTATTCCATGTTTCGCCTTGCGTATTTGCCAATAAATCTTTAGGGAAATTAAAACCTTTACCGTAAATGTAATTTGACTTTCCTTTGATTATAGCACCGTGCTTAGAACTTTCTTTGTAAAGATTAAGTAAGTAATCGGGGTAATCGTTATTTGCACCATACTGAATATACCCTTGCCCCTTACGTTCCTCAAACTTTGGTTGCTCTGCTTTGGCAAACTTTACAGAAATCAAATTGTATTTTCCTATGTTATCCATTGTATGTCTTAAATAAGTTAGATTGTTCTGCGTATTCCGTTGGTGCAAACTCTGTTGACGGGTTTAAATACATATATCCTGTTTCAACTATTACACCGTAAGTAGGTGAACTTGGATAACTACCCGTAAACTCCTTAATACTATATGTATAAAAACCCGTTGTTGCTGTACTAAAAAAACTATTAACTACCACACTAGCTTTATCATATCTAGCCGTTGTACTTACGTTTGTAATTGGTATAATAACAACCTCTAAAGTTTCTCTATTTGTAAAAGTAAACAAAAATTTCGGAACTGTTAGCGTAGAATTTTCAGTACCCGTAAAGTATATTGTTTGCGTAAGTCCTTTTGTTAAATTTATCATATTAAAAAACCCCTGCTTTCACAGGCAGGGGCTGAACTTTTAATTGTTATTGTTTATTAACCAGCGGTTTCTAAAGCATTACCTACCGTACTTGATACTACAAAGAAATCTTCTAATTCAGTACCTTCAAACTTCAATACATAACCATTAGCATCACCAGCCGCTGCACCTGTTGCTCCCGTAGAAGCACCTAAATACATTCCGTACTGCTTACCATACATTCTATATGTACCGTCTTTATCTTTAGTTACTATTACTACTTTGTTTTTTGCTAAAGTTGTAATCACGTTTCTAGTGGTTGCATCTCTTTTGTTGATAGGAAAATCTACCATTTGCTCAAAGAACAATGTACCATTTTCTGTTGAACCCGTTGGGTTACTTGAAGCTGTTGCACTTGACTTTGTAGGTACTTCAAACTTATAAAATCTCTTACCTACTACTTTAGTAATTCCAGTGATAGTTCCAGAAGCATCTAGCATAGTAACATTACCGAACTCGGCAAAGTAAACTGCATCAATACCACCAACACCATCTCTACAATCTATCGTGTAACCTGCTGTTATTGCACAAGGCATATTTTTTAGTATTAAAAAAGGGCAGCGTTTTGCACCGCCCTTTTTGGTTAAAAATTATTTATTAAATAGCTGACTTAAACTTAACACACTCATTTGTGAATGCTACGTTAACACCGATTTTCCACTCTGCTCTAAATCTTACATCGTTGTTATCTTCGCTGTACCACATTTTGTAGCTGTTCTCTTCGTTTACTAAGTCAACCGCTAAAGCAATATTTGATACGCTTATAGCATAAGCATCACCTATTGAATTTAAACCGTTTACAGGTACAACTTCGATTGAAGTTCCTGGCAAAGTAAATACTCTATCTTCTTTATCTTGTGGATTGTAAGCATAAAGGTTTAACGCTCTGTAAGCCATTATAAGCAATCTAAACCAATCGTCACCTACAAATATCTTAACGTCACCCTTGTTTAATACTGCAACTGGGATAGCTTTGTAGATACCTTCTGTTGCTGCTATTACGTTAGTTGCTGAAATAGTTGCAATCGGTGAACCACTTACACCTGTGTAACCAGATACGTTAGCATCAACTGGAGAACCTGCATCAATTAATTTAACTAGACCGTCAAACTTATTAAGGTTTGCAGTTGCAGAACCTGTATCACCCTGCCATATTGCAGTTTCTAATTGAGCTGCGATACGAACGTTTTTCTTATCTAAGAACGCTTTTTGGAAATCTGCATTACCAAAATCTTCTGTTGTACTACCTGCTTTTAAAGCCTCTTGAGTAAAGTAAGCCTCTAAGTCTTTAGGGCAAATCTTCTCTTCAACTTTAATCTTACCAACTGTAACTGTACGTTGTGTAAAAGTAGTTGTACCACTTGCATCAAACGAACAACTTTGAGTTGCAAACACAGCGTCCGTATCCATTAACGGAATAGCTTGTGAACTTTTTACGTTTGGTAGTACGATACCACCTTTGATAATTAACTCTTGAGTTCTTGCACCAAAAACCGCAGAGGTTAATAGGGGCTGTACGCTTTGTCTAGTATACGCCGTTAAACTACCTAATGATAATGCCATCTCTTTTTTGTTTTATTTTTTAATTAAATAATATTGTACTTGCTTTTATTTTTTCTGTATCAACTGCCTTAAAAGTATTAGCTACTTTAGCCGCAGGGTCTGCTTGAGCCGCAGGTGCATCCACCATTAACTGCCCGAACTGTAATAATTTTTCAATCATTTCTTTATGCTTACCTAATTCTGTTTTGTAAGCACTTAATTGATTTTCATTTGCTGCAAATCTTTGCTCATAAGCACTTAACTTAGCTTCGTAAGATGAAAACTTTGCGTTAGTAGAAATTTCAAATTCTGTAAATTTTGCACCCATATCTTCATAAGCAGGTTTCATTTTCTTTGCTTCCTCAACTACATCTAATGTAGGGTCAACCATTTCAGGCATTTGTATTGCAGAGATAACACCGTTATCGCCAATAGTTAATTTATGACCGTCTGCAAGTTCAAGTACACCAACTAAAGCTGGGTTACCGTCAATCATTACAATTCCACCAACTTCTAACTTATCAATCAATACTGTACCACCACCCATAATTTCATATTCTTTTGGTTCTGTTGGTACATCCATTGGAGCTGCTGCTGCAACTGGTGCTGTTAAATCATTAAACACTTGTTTAATTTTTCCTAGTATTTGTTGTGCATCCATAATATATTATATATTTTATTTTACTTTGTTTAAAATTGCAGATAATTGAGCCAACATAGCTTCTGCATTACTAGTAGGTTCTACATAATCAAACAACCCCTCTACACTAAAACCTTGAAACTCACCTGTTGTAACTTTATTCCATATTGCAGCGTTATCAATTTTGTACATACCAAACCAAGTACCGTCTGGCAAATCGCTATAAGCATCAATAGGCTTTACACCCCACTTCTCATTTGTAATAAAAGCACCAAACATTGTAACGCCTTCAACCTTTTTCTTAGGGTCGTGCATTTCGTTTACATTATTTTGATAACCTTTCTTTGCAAACTTTATAGCAATGCTCTCAATAGTTTGTGCGGAAAACTTAACATAGTGTTCACCAAACTTATCCGATTGTCTATATATAAGTTGGTTAGGTATCATTAACGGTCCAACTAAAACGTGGTCGCTTTCCGATAATACTTTAAACTTTATCAATTCATTAAAGGCTAAAAAATTCCTTTTGATAGCAGGGCTATCTACTAAAGCAACAAAAGATACTTCCGCATCGTCTTGTTGTTTTTCGTTAATCTGTAATTCGTAAATAGGAAAATCCATACATTATATTATATAAAGTAAAAAGTAATGTTTATTTTTGTCTATGGCTAAATTTGTAAAGCGTTGGCATATTTATTATCTTAATACGGGAACTAAACTAATAGCCATACATTCCCGTTACCATAATTGGGAAGGCTTTTTTATATTCCTTAATTAATACGACTAGCACGATTAAGCCTTCTTATCCGTTCTTGATTATTGCTTACATCCGTTTCTAAAACGTATGCTCTATTAGCTGCATTTCCAACAGCGTTAATACTAGATTGACTTAGGTTAGTAACTTGAGCTTGTGGTGCTTGTGGAGTTAATGGTGCAATAGCCGAAACACTTGGTATTGATGCACCGCCACCGCCACCACCGCCAGGAACTTTTACCGCTGTAATTGCTTTTACTGATTTTATTCCCGTAGCTATTATTGCTGCAACACTTGCAATTTTTTGTATTGTACCAAATGGCTCTGGCAATGTTGACTTTGCTTTTATAACTTCGGACGCACCTAAATAGGTATTAATTAAAGCTTGTGCTACTGCCATCGCTTTACCTGCTGCTGTATCTTTTCCAATAATATCCGATAAAGTTCCAAGTGCATCACCTACTGCTTTTATACTATCCTGCTTTGATTTCCTTTCTTTCTCATCTTGTGCAATTTTTATGTCCGAATATTTTTTTGTTACGTCAGCTCCTTCCTTTCCAAATCTTTCAAGTAGTAAAGCCCTAGCAGCTTCATTGCCTTCAAGTAGTAAATATTCTTTATCGTACTTTGTTTTTAAGTCTGCTAACTCAGTTTCTTCTGTTACCTTTTTTAATTCTGTTTCTAAAAGTTTACGTTCTGCTTTCTTTTCATCTACTTTTACTTGTGCATCGGCTGCCGCTTGAGCACCTGCTACAACTTTTTCACGTTCTAATTCTGCGATGGCTTCTGTAAAATTTCCCGTTTTACTTTTTAGCAATGCAATTTCCTCATCTATTTGAGTAGCCCTTATTGCCACCGTATCTTTACCCGCTATTTTTGCTAGTTCTATTATTTGTTCATTACGTAATTTTAATGCATCAATACTTTTTTGTTCTCCAGCCGCTACTTCTTTTGCCGCTGCTATTGTTTTTTCCTTTTCTAATACTGCAATACCTTCGACAAACTTTTTACCTTTACTTTTTAGTAACGCTATCTCCTCATCTATTTGTGCAGCCCTAATTGCTACCGTATCTTTACCTGCAATTTGTGCAAGTTCAATTATTGTTTGGTTTTTGTTTTTTAGATTGTCTATTTCTTTTTGTGCTGCCGCTTGAGCAATACGTTCGTTTTCTGCTGCCCTAGTTTTTCCTGCTGCCCTTGCCCTTTCCCCCGCTGCTTTTGCTGCATCATTGGCTTTTTTGTCATCATCTATCTTTTTTTGCTTTAACTTAGCTTCCTCATCTTTAGCCTCTTTTTCACCTTCAGCAGCCAAAACCTTTTGCATATGTTTCAAGTCTGCTAATCTACTTGTTTCCTCATCGGATAATTCACCTTGTAATTCTAAAATTTTAGTTAAGTTATCAATCTCATCTTGATACATTTTATTTTTTACAGCCCTAATTTCCTTTGCAGTCGCACCTTGTGCTTCCATTAATTCTATTTGCCTTTCCGCTGCCTTATTTGTTTCTGCGGTTTTAGCATTTAGTTTTTCGGTTGCCCTATCTGCTTCGCTTGTAATCCCAAAAAAATCAGTAACGGCAGTTATTAAACTACCAATAGCATCTGTAATAAATTTAAACGGTCCTAACAAATTCATTACCGCCTTTTTAATACTATCAAAATTATTTACTAAAGCACCTATGGCTACAATTAATAACCCTATTCCCGTAGAAATGATAGCACCTCTCAAAACTTTAAAGCCTACGCTAGTTGCAGCAACTGACCCTGTAAAAACTTTTTGTACAGTAGCAGCTACTGCCGTTGCAGCACTTGATGCTTTTTGAAATACTGTTGTACTTTGTATTGATTTACCTAATAATTTAAAGCTATCAACTGCACCTGCAACACCGCTAATACCTTGCTGTAAAGCCATTGCGGATTGTACTTTTAAAAGCAATTTTTCCGTTTCTTTACTCTCAACTCCTAACAACCCCATAACACCAGAGTAAGCAGAAAAACCTGCAACAACCCCTTGTACTGCACCGCCCAACGCTACAAACTTTTTATCTGGGTTAAATGTTTCAGCCAAATCTTTTGCATCACCAATACTATCTTTTAACCCTGCTACTTTTTTGGCAGCATCTTGTGCCTCTTTAGATGCAAGTCCAAACTTGTCAGCCATTGCAACAAGTTCGCCTTGTGCTTCCCTTAATTGTTTTTTAAAGCTGCCTACCGATTGCCCTGCTGCATCTAAGCCATCAACTTTTATTTCTGCTCCTATTACTACTTTTGCCATTTTAATATGTTGTATAAATTACTCTTAAAAATTCCGCCTTTGTCGTTTCGTTTTCATTAGGTGCATAATCTATTAACTTTTGTAATCGATATAAACCCCCGTCAATATAAATAAATTTAGAAAAATCTAAATTGTAAATCTCATTATCATTTAATTTAACCATAGCACTTAATAGCCTACTATCCTTATCCGTAATCTCCGCCATATAAGAACTATAATAAGTATTGAATAGATTGTTAGAAAGGTTGCCGCTTACCAAAGTAAAATATATTTGCTTAGGCACTCCAAAACAAATATCTGCATTAGGCACATCGGGGTCGTCTAAATGACCTGCGTAACCGTAAGCAGTATTTGTACTAAGTGTAGTTGCACCATTCATAATTTTCCAACTTGCAACCCCTGTTACTTTTTTTGCTTGCATAATTCTTATAACGTGGTCTATCCTTTCCTCTGCATCGTTATTCTTTTTTAATATTGTAGGAACTATCTTATCCATTCCTGAGTAACCAACCAAAACAGAATTAGCAAATATTACTTCAAGGCTTTCCTTTTCTTTACTAAACTCAAAGCCATTATCATAAAGCCTATCACCGTACCCTTCGTTGTAAAGTTTTTTATAAGCATCATTATAAAAATCAGTATCACTTTTATATTTTAATTCATAAAAACGTGCATTCAATTCACTCATAGGCTTTACCCTTATCTGCTTACTTCTATCTATCTTTGAACTATAATCTATGAATGTAGTTCTATCCGTATTGTAAAAGTCAACGTAAGGTTTTATATTGAGGTGCTTATCAATTAGCTTATCTTCCGTTACTAATAAATTAAACATTTTAAGTAATGATGCAAAAAAGTCTTTTTGATAAATACCTCTTGGGATAGTATCGTTTATAGTAATACTTTCATTTAGATTTATTGGAACAAGTGAAGGGGCAAGAGTTGAAATTGATAACTCACATTCTGTTAAAGTTACATCTAAAGTTGTAGGGTCTGCCAAACAATTATCTACATAAAAAGATACAGAAATAATGTTATTAGTAACTATTGGATATGTTGCAGTATGGCTAATTGAAAAAACACCCTCTAGTGGATTAGCTTCAGCACGGAATAACTCAATCGAAGATGCACCAATGTTTAAATAAATAACAAAGTCATCATTGTAATTTTTTATATAACTACCAACAATATTTAAGTTAAATGTAGTAGTAACATTTGCTCCAGTATATTGAAAACTCTCATTACCAGAGTTTGTAAAATCACCTAATACAGGTATGTTACTAAAAGGAATAGGAAAATTAGCATTTGGTGGTTGACCACTAACAGAAAAAGCTAAATCAGTAGGGTTAGGGTTATAGGCACGGAATAAAGTAGATGCTAATCTTGTTAAAGTTTTACTATTATTTGGTATAATTAGCCTCTTAAAAAAATCAGTATTAAAATAATCACTACTATATGTGTAACCTGCATTAGTAATTATCTTATCAATATATTCCCTTACGTGCAACGCTGGTCTAAAGGCTTGATATTGATAGTCTTTTTTAGCCACTCCATTAGTTCCATCACTAACTTTGCCTATATCTACTAAAGGATAATAAATACCTGTTCCACTATTGGCATTGTTCCAACTTGCAACTATATTTGCATTACTCCAAACTTGGTCGTAAGCAGAAAAATCTAAATCTTCTAATCTTAAATTGCCTACCTTAGATATAAAACCACCTAACTCACCAAATACACTACACTCGTACTCTACTTCTTTGCCATTGTAAACTATTTCTAATAACCTAAATACACCTTTTATTATAGATAACCCATTTACTTCTATCCTACACTTTGCAGTACGACTAGCATTAAAATTATAATTAACATTTGAAAAACCATCAGCAGTAAAGTTGCTGTTATTAAACTCAAAGATATTACCTAACAACTTATTGTTATTTGCAGTTCCTGGCAATACAATAGTTTTAGTAAATGGTGTTGACTTACTATCTAAATTATTTAAGTCATCAATGGCATACGTGATACGATTAGTAAGCCCTTTATCAATATCTAATTCTAATCCCTCTATAAATATTCTTGTCATCGTAGTTGCGTATATCTTGATGTATTTAATTCAAATTCAATCTCTAAAGGTTTAAGCCTATCTACAACGTGCTTATTGTATTCATAGGTTGTACGCTTTATAGTAACAGGATAAAAGTAACCATCGTATTCAAGTAATATCTGTGGCGATTGCATAAGGTCTGCTATCCATACCCATTCAGCATCGTCAAGTGGTGTTGAATTTAATTTGTATGTCCAAGTTGCACTATTGCTATAATTTATTTTGCCGCCATAATAAACATTATTGCTGCTTATGTAATCAACTGAATTACCGTTAAACTTATAATCTCGTTCGGTAAATGATTTACGGTCAATATCCATTGACAGCTTACTAACTAAGTCAAAACGATGGCTATCAAATAAGCCCCACCTATTTAAAAAGTGTATCGGTATATTTGTGTACTTAGGGTTGCAGGTTATATAAACCCTTAATTTATCGAAGCTATTAAACCAAACATCGTAATACTTTACACTATCGTTAAAGGTTGTTGATAGCGTTGCGGATAAAGCCGTAGTGCCTATATTTAATTGCAAAAAGCCGTTCTCTACTACGGTAGTTGTACCACTTAATATTGAGCCTATTGCGTTATTACTTGCATCAAACTTTTGGCACTTTAATATAAGATTTGCATTGGTATAAAACCCTGCAAACAAGTTCTCACCTAAAGCTGCATTAGCATATAAAGGTCTATTTGTTAACCACTTATTTAACTTAGTATTTAAACCATCTACCCTACGTTTAAAAAGATTAGGTGACCAGTTAAACCCACTAACATTGCCACTAGCCATATTTAAAGTAGTAACCCCACTAACTTCCTCGCCTACTCTTAAATTGTAAACAACGGCTATTTGCCCACTAATATTAGGCTCTGCTACATAAGCACTTGAACTGATAGGCTCAAACCATTCAAAGGTAAATTCATTCCTTATAATAGGTGAAGCATCAAAATAAGCCTTACCATTTGACGGCTCGGGGAATTGCTTTACCCTTACTAATTGAGTTCCACCTACATAAACATCAAATACATACTTCATATCCGTAGTGCCTGAAGCAGTTGAACTACAAACGTGCCATAAAGCATCGTGTGCTGAAGGGCTGCCAGACGGTGAAGTGTTTATTGTTATTGCCATTATTTATTTTCTATTTAATTTTTCTAGTGTAAATACAATTTGTTTACCAAAAGCCTCCGACATTTTTAATTCAAAGTCTTTACCAAAAGTTGCATTAAGTGCATCGGTAAAGTAATTTGTTTTCTTTATACCAAACCTTTTAATTAAGTAAACTAATTGATTTGTTTGTGCATCTATTAAACTTAACTTTTTCTTTTCCAACCCAATACCTAAAGCCTTGTCTTTTGTTTTTATTACCGTGCTAATCTTTGCCCTGCCCGATTGTATGTACTGCCTAATACTTGCCCTACCTTCATCACTCATTCCATAAGTTTTGTACTTATATGGACTTCCAGGTGCGTTCTTAGAACTTCCTTTACCTTGTACACCCTCATTAGGGTAATCATAATAATCGGGTACAATAATTCGCATTACGTTGCCCTCTACTTCAAACTTTGTTTGGCTCAACAAATTACCACTTGCAACTACTTTTTTATCATTAGCAGACTTTGATAAGTTTAATAAAAACTGCTTACCATATTCCTCAAATACAGTATTGACAAAAGTAAACTGGTCCTTACCTTCACCAATGCTATCAAGAAAACCACTACCTATTGTACTTTTCTGTACTGACCCTATGTTGCTCGGCATCGTGTTTCCCTTTAAATTTTAAATATAATAACCCATTCAAAAATTGTATTACCCCTAATTGCCAAACCTGCTCAAGAGGTATTCCCTCATATTCTGCGACCATCTTGGCATTGTAAACCCATCCAAAATGTTTTGTAAATTGTTCAACGTCTGTATTACTTTCTCCTTCTCTACTCCCATCGGTGTCAGTTCTTTCACCAAATAAGGCTGGATAAGTTGCATTGATACTTTGTATTGAGTGTAAAAAAAAACCGCTGCGTGATATGCAGCCTCAAAGTTTACGCTTTCCATATCGGAAGCAATCTCATCGTGTTCCCTATGGTAAGGCTTACCCATAAATGTAACAGGAGTTACAATAGATGCTATTACCTTATGCAAGTTCTCAACTATGTTAGTACCAAAGGTTAACACCTCTACATACTTACCTGCCGTTATTGGCTTCTTATCTACTTTGTAGTTGATACGGTAAAACCTACCTTTAACAAATATTAATTTGTTTGGCTTACCCTTTAAAAGGTTTTTATCAAATACATAAAACTCCTTTTGAATACGTTGGCAAACTTTGTTAAACTTACCCATAGGCATAGTTTCTATTTGCTCTGGTGTTTGCCCTGTAATAACACCAACCATCTTAATAGACTTGTCAAAGTCGTATTCTTTATTTTGGGCAATAAAGTATAATTCTTGGAATTGCTTTATAGTCATATAAATATTATATAAATTTTAGGATATTGTAACCTAACCGATAATGTAGTTGCCGTAACCCTTGTGTTCAATACGGCATTTATTGGCTAGTGCTAAGGCGTTTACGCAGTCATCGTGAAAGCCTTGAGGTGCGGAATACTTAACACCTGTGGATGTAAATACATATTCAAATATTTCTAATTCATCTTTAACAATACCTTGCGGAAAACTAATCTCGCCTTTGTGTATTGAGGATGCAAGGCTTTCCATAAGCTGTTGCTTACTTGTTGCTGTATATTTAAAGCCGTGCATAGAATTAAAGTGCTTTTGTAAATCTTCTACAATGGCATCACCAACACCCGTGCTATCAATTACAATAGGTTTATTCTTATGGCATATTTCTATAATACTTTGCTTTGTTTGTAACCAGTCTTTTTGGAAACGGTGTGCTTCGGTTGTATTGCCTTGCCTATCCATTCCTATTATAACGGTCCAATCGACAGACTTAGCCAAATCAATACCGTAATAATCTGTTGGCTGCCTACTAAGTTCTTTTGTACATTTGTTAATGTGTTGACTACCAAAAGGGTTGGCAGCATTTTCCATAGGGTTAGCCATATACTCCTGTTCAAATACTACGTTTGGTAATTGTATCTTTGCTGCATCTATTTCGGTAGCGTCAATGTGTGGGTTATCGTAAGTGGTAAATTTGAAGCTTTCCCAATCTGGCTCATCGGACTTCATATAAAGGGAATAAAAGAAGTTTTTACCTTTAGGGGTTGATAGGAATATGGCTTTACCTTTATAATCGGTTAAGGTGGGTCTTATACTGTTATTCCAGCCCTCTTGTAAGTTAGGTATATAACTTGCCTCATCTATAATAACTAAGTGAAATTTAAGCCCTCTAAGAGCATCTAAGCGTTCCCCTGTAAAAAAACGTATTGAGCCGCCTGTAATAAAAGTAATCGTTAAATCGCTTTCATTCTTTTTATAAATATCTTCAGTAAGTACTTTGCATATCTCTTGAAAAAATATCTTACCTAATTGATAGGTAGGTGTTAAGTAAGCAACCCTTTTGCCGTTTAACCCATTTTCAATACTTATGCTTTGGCTTATTAAAGATTTACCAAACCTACGTCCACACATCATAACTCTAAAACGTGCTTTGCTATTTAAAACTGCACGTTGTGCATTGTGAGGCTCTGGAAGCTTAATCTCTATTACCATAAGTTATTTTTATCTCACTTACCGTTTCGCTTTCAATCTGTATCATATCAGTTGACTTGCCGTGTGTTCTATTGAGCAAAGTATCTATTGAATAAAGGCTACCTTTTTCTAGTGAACGCTTTAAAGCTGCTGCAATAGTTTTTTCTAGTATTGTGGCGTTTGGGTTTTCAAAAATAGCTTTAAGCTCAACTATGTTCATAGCTAACATTGCATTGATAGTTGTAGCAGCCTCAGCTTTAGTGTAACCAATTAACTTTAGTTGTGTAGCTAACTTGCGTGGCTGCCCATTAGGGTTGCCGCTTTGTCCTTTTTTAAAAACATTTGCAGGTATTTGTCCTTTTTTAAATGGCATTATAATAGATTACTCTTATTTAATATAATTTAAAAATTCGTGTCTAGGTTCTCCATTCTTAAATATTCCTAAAAGTTTAGAAGTAATTGTCCAAGTATCGTGCTTTTTAACTCCTCGCATACACATACATAAATGTTGTGCTTTTAAAGATACTGCCACTCCTTTAGGTTCAAGTTCATTCATTAATCTTTCCGCTATCTGTGTCGTTATACGTTCTTGGTTTTGAAATCTATTAGCATATAAATCTACTGTTCTTGCTAATTTAGATAAGCCAACAATCTTATTGTTAGGTACATAAGCAACCGCAGCCGTACCAAAGAATGGTGCGGTATGGTGTTCACATAAGGAATAAAAAGGAATATCTTTTTGTATAATCATTTCATCTGTACCCTCTCCATCAAAAGTTGTAAAGTTAAATTCTTTCGGCTCTAAAAATTCTCGCATAAACTTTATGTAACGTTTAGGGGTTTCTTTTAACCCTTCTCTATCTGGGTTTTCTCCAAGCTCTTTTAATATTTGTTTAAAGTGCCATTCAGGGCTATTTATTTCATACATATTATACTCCTGTTTTTTTGTTCCATATCTCTATATGTAACCTGTTAGTAAATTTCATATAATTATTTTTAGCAATTTCAGCAACTACTTCTTTTGAGTTTATTAATTCTTCTTGCGTACTTCCCGAAGGCATTAACCAAACTTTATTTATATCAATAATGTTTATGTAATATTTTTTTACTTCTTCCCAGTCTGCATCAGTTGTTAATACAAATTTAAAAGCTGTATTATATTTATTTAAGTTAGTAATAACGTTTTTGTGATATGTCTTTGATATAGGCATTCCACTATTTGCTAACTTTGGACTACAATTCCATTGATTAACTAAATTACATAAATCTTGCCTTGGCTCTATACTCCCGTTCGTTTCTATTTCTACATAACAATTAGGGTTATATTTTTCTTTAACATATTTTATAAATTCTATTACATTAATTTGCTGAATTAAAGGTTCCCCTCCTGTTACAATTAAATTAGCACCTTTTCTTATTGCTTCTATACAATCTTGTGGCAATATATCTTTTAGTTCTTTTGCCCTGCTTTTCATCCACACTTCAATCGTATCGCATCTCCAAGTTGCACCGTCGTGTAATTTTCCATCTCTTTGAGTGCCTTCTCCACCGCACATTAAATTGCAACCGCCTAATCTAACAAATACTGAAGGGTAACCAGTTGTTGGTCCTTCTCCCTGTATGGAGTAAAAAACTTCACTAACTGCTAATTTCATAAATTACATTTGATGATTTAGTTTCTGCTAATTCTATTTTAAAAATAGGTAGACCAGCATTCTTAATTTCTGTTAATATCCAAATAGCCATATTCTCCGCACTTGTCTCAAATGGTAATTCAGTAAATGGTTCGTTATTTAATTCTAATATTTTAACCAAACTATCTTGTTCGTATAATAAAAATGTATGGTCATATTGTTTTATTATTGGCTCTGCTATTTTATCAATATCACTAAATAGCATTGTGATGCCGTTAGTTATATTATCAAATTTAAAATAACAAAGTACTTCATAAGTGTGTCCGTGTATTCTACCACACTTTACCCCTGCTTCTTTATTTCTATGTGCTGCGTAAAAATGATATTTTTTTTGTATTATCATATCCAATTATTTTTTTTTGCTTCGTAATAACCTTTTGCCCTTAAAGCAGTTGCAGGATTATCTATATCACCAAAACCCCATTCGTTTTTATTAGTGCTACCATTATAATCAGTCATTGTATAATCAATTATAATATCCAAACAGTTTAATTCTTTTGCCATTTTCCAGGTTTCAGCTTTATTAAGATACATTAAAGGAGTATGTATTCTATAATCTCCTGCACCCATACCTAATGAAAATGTAGTTTGCAAAGAATCAATTGTTGATTTTCTGCAATCAGGATAACCTGAATAATCTGTTTGACAAACACCTGTAACTATATCTTGAATTCCCAATTCTGCTCCCATTGATGCTGCTATTGTTAAAAACAAAATGTTTCTTCCACTTGTAAAAGAAGCAGGTAAATTTGAATTTATATAACTTTTATCATTATGATTTGTATGTAAAGTTAAACTACTATTTGCTAATAAGCCTTTAATGTTTATAATTTTATAATCAACATTATTAATTTTAGCTATCTCTTTTGCTTTCTCTAATTCAATTTTATGCATTTGACCATAATCAAATCCAATAGCATAAACATTATTAAAATGTTTTTTTGCCCAATATAGACAAGTTGTTGAGTCTTGTCCACCACTTAATAAAACGATTGCTTTATCATTATTCATATTTTTAATTTATTTATTTATAAATTAACATCTGCATATTTTGCAAATTTTACCCATTCATTAAAATTATTAATTGCAGTCATATTTGTTTTTACTCTTTGTCCTTGAACTTTATTTCTTTTTTGCATTGTTTTACCGTCAAACCAATAAACTGCACCAAATCTATTTCCTGATAACCAACTTGTTGAATCCACTGAATAAAATTTATATTTTTCTAACCCCTTTAAATTAGTAAATCCTAAGCCGTGTACTTTTGTATTATTTTCTTTAGCTATTTTAAGCAAATGATAAAATACATCATATTCTGTTCTTTTTATTTCTAGAGTAACTAAACCACCTATTGCAACATATTCGTATTCTTTACACATTTTTTTCCAATACTCTAATCCTCTGCTTTTATGCCAAACAGGTATACACTTTACGCCACTTATATTTTCACATAAAGTCCTTAATCTTTCAACCTCTTTAATACCAACTAATGAATCAATATCCAATTCAAAATAAAATTTAATATTGTATTCTTTTATAAATTTAGCATAACTAATTACATAATCATCCCAATTAACATCTTTATTCTTCATTGTTGTCATAAAAGTATATGCTCCTGAATCTAAAATAAAATTATTAAATTTATTAATAATTTGTCTTTCATCTTTTATATAATAAAATGATGCTAATCTATTAAAATCATAATAGTTTCTTTTTTTCCAAGCCTCTGCATTTTCACCTGCTAAATAAATTTTCATAAACTTAATAAATTATAAACTGCATCCTCTGGTGTTTTACCGTGCTTTAATAATTCGCTTTTAACCTTATCGCATTCTTCTATAGTATATTCTAGTATTATTTTATTAGTTGGTAAACTTTCATCTACTTTACTATCTTCAAAAAAATCATCTAAATTAACATTAGAATTAAAGTTAGGTATACTTAAACCCCAATCTTCAAGGTTTGTTGCGTCCCATTCATTAGCTAACTCATCCCAATTCCATTCTCCAAATCCTACATTATCTTTAATTAAAAATTGTGTCTTCTGTTCTTCCGTCCAATCGTCTGCTAGTAAAATAGGCAGCTCTTTTAAACCTACTTCTTTTGCTGCTTTAAGCCTCATATTACCACCCAATACAACTAACTTTTTATCAGTATCAGTAAAGCAAACAAGTGGTCTTTTCTCCAACATCTCAGGAAAATCTTTTATAGATTGTACTAATTTTGCAAACTTGTCATCCTTTATAATTCTAGGGTTCTTTGGGTTTGCCTTTATTTCTGTAATGTTCTTGTAAATCATTATATTTAATTTTTATTTATGTAAGTATCTTTAGTTCCATTTATATACCCTTCAACATCTTTTATATGCTGGTTATGGTATTTCTCTACTAAGGCTGCTTTATCCCAACCGTATTCGTTACCAGAGGCGTGGTCGCCTATATGTAGTGCAAGGCAATCCATAACGTAATATGTTTTTAAACCTTTAACGTAGCAGCGTTGGCAATAGTCTAAATCTATTGGACCGTAAGGAAACATACTCTCATTAAAGTAACCAATCTTTTCAATCGTTTCTCTGCTTATTAACCAATTAGATATAACAACCTCGTTTTGTATTTCAGTTCTATTATAGTCAAGTGAACTAGCAACTATCCCTGCGTTGGGGTATGTTGTTAATGCTTGTACTTTTTTAAATAACCAATCTTTAGGCTCTATTATATCGTTAGCCAAAAAGCCAATAGCATCAAAATCATTCTGCATCATATATTCAATGCCTTCATTTAATGCGTTTGCAATACCCTCTGTATTTATATTTACAAAGGTTGCATCGTACCCTCCCTTTAATTCGTTATCAATTAAAATGTTGTGAGGTCTATCCCCGTATATAAGTTGACAAACTAATACTTTCATTACTTATTTATTTAGTGTATAATATAATAATACCATTCCTATTATAAAAATAGTTATCAAAATAGATAGAAATATACATCCTTCTTTTTGTTTTTTTTTATTTAATGGCATATCTCTCATTGTCTTATATTTTCGCCTATGTCCTTTGCAGGTACACCAGCATATTTACGATATGGTTTTAATTCAGTTTTCTTACCTATAAAAGCACTAGCCCCAATCATACACCCTTCGGGTATTGTTACCTTTTGATGTATCACAGCATTTAGTCCAATATTGCAATCGTTACCAATAACAGAATGTCCACCAATTTTTGCACCACAAGATACGGTAACATTTTTACCTATAACAGCATCATGTCCAATGTGTGAGTGTTTCATTAAATAAGAGTATTGGCCTATAATTGTTTTATGTTCTGCACCACTATCAATAGTCACTAAGCCTGTAAGCCTTACGTTATCGCAAATCATTACACCCATATCAATATCCTCTTTGCCTTTCCATTCCGCAGGATAGCCAATAATACATAACGGTCCAATGTAACAATTATTCCCTATTGTTACGTTTGGTCCTATTACAGCCGTTGGATGTACAAAGTATTGGTTAGCACCCGTTTGTTTTTTTATCATACCATCTATAAATTAAGTTTAAAAATTCTGCTACACATATAGGGCAGCTTGTTGAATAAGTATAGTACGGGTCTTTTAAAGCCCTGTAAGCAGTTAACAGTTCCATTTGTATTGTATGGTGAAAGTTAACTAACTCACCTGCCTTATTAAATAATTCCCATATATGCCTATGTTCAGCAAATACTTTCAAATGCTGCTCTCCTTCCTTCGTTAACCTTTTCGATACTATATTTTTCTTTAGCCCACTCATATAATCGGTTGCCTAATTCTACCCTAGCATTGGGGTTATTGATTAAATAATTAAGATGTCTAAACCAATCCTTTTGGCTGTTCACCCATAACACAGGGCAATCCTTTTCAACGTTGTAAGGTTGCACATTAGATACTATGCAAGGTACTCTTTTACTAGCAGCTTCCAATATTTTTAAATTGCTTTTACAACTATGCCATTCGCTATCCTCTAAAGGTATAACCATTATGTCAGCGTGTTCGTACATTTGCATATAGTTTATAGGCTTTGTACCGTGTAGCTTTATGTAAGGTAATTGTCCCCCACAAGTAAAGTAAGAAAACATCCTATCCCATATTGACTTGCTATATTCATCTGTATCGGTAAAGCCACCTATTACCATTTGTATTTTATCTGCATACATTTTTAGTTTAGATAGCGGACCTTTAAGCATCCGTAAATCTTCTTCGTGGGTAACACCACCGCACCAAAATATCCTTACCCTTTCCGAAGGTCTTTTATCTTCTATAAATTGGTTACGCCCAAAAGGAATTGCGTTTGGAAATACCATTACGTTGCTATTAAACTCCCTAGCTTTTTCTGCTAGTGCTTCGTTAGTTACTGTAACTAAGTCAGCCGTTGCAATATTGTTTTCTATCCTTTTACCAAATGTTTCATAATGCCCGTAGTTAATATGGTTAGGTGGCAGCTTCCAATAGTCATCAATATCCATAACTACTTTGCAATTTAGTATATCTCTAGCCTCATCCCATTTGCTATCAAAAGGGCTTAGCCTATTGTAAAGCAATACATCCCAACCGTCAGTTTTATCAGGAGTTATTAAATTAGTAACGTACCCTTTAATATCATTCATAAAACCTAAAGGTATTAATACCCTATGGTAACCGCATCCGCTATTCTGGTCTGTCATTCCTATAACTTTCAACACATCCATAATATATTATATAAAAATTAATTAGTTGTTATTGAACTTTAGAACCAACAAACCCTGCTGCAAATATAACGGCAAAGAATTGTGTAACCTCTATTGGTAAAAAATAAAAGGCAATAGCTAACCAAACGCTTAAGCATTGCACACAATCAAAAGGTTTTATTCTTTTAACAGGGTCTAACTTTAAAGCCCTCTTTATTCTCATAGGTGCTTGTAATACATTTACAAAGTAGTATGCCGTACAAAACCCTGCTATTGAAATAGTAAGCATTTTAAATCTTTTTTAACTTTAGCAATAATGTTACAGGTGTGATTGACTGGTATGCCGTAGTATCTAGCAACAGAACGACAGCTACCTAACTGAATATACTTATTGAACAATAACATTTCGTGGTAATCGTGCTGGTCTTTATTTTTATTATCAAGATGCGTTTTAGCTACATCTGCAAACTTGATGGGAATTGTAGGGGCAGGTTGTGTTAACCTTAGATATTCAACTGCTTTTGTTAAATCACTTTTTTTGTACTTGTAGTAAAATGGACTTGTTGTAGATGTAGCCATTAACCAACAAACCTTAATAGCGTACCTTAAAAGATTATCACCTGCAAATAGTGCTGCTATTTTTTCGCAGGGTTGTTCAAGTAAAGATATTGCAACCTCTTGTCTAAGGTCATCCCTTATGCTTTCGGGTTTTATTTTAGATATTAATTTAAGCAGGTCTGGATGGCTATATACATTCTCTATGTATTTATTGCAATCTTGCATTATTTTTGTATTTTAACAAAAGTAATACTATTTTACATCAAAAGCAATATTGCGTCTCTTTCCTCTTGATTAGTTTGTTTTTTAACAAACCCTAATTTTTTAACTTGCCAGATATTTAATAGTTCTGCGTGGGTTATTTTTTTGTTTGGACCTTTCCAAATCTTTTTTAAAGGTCTTATAAGTTTGTATTTAATTTGTAAGTAATCACACATCTGCATTATTTTTCTACCTACTTCGTGGTTAGCTCCAATATGGTTTGCTATTTTAAGTCGTTGAGCTAAAGTACCACTATGTGCTGTAAAGTTGGTGGTAATTAACCAAGAAGCTTCAATTTTAATAAGCTCTATATCTTGGCTAGATATTTCTAGGTATTCATATAATTCAAAAAAATTAAGTGATAATACACTTAAAACTTTATTATGACTTATTATAGCAACCCCGCTTTTTTTTACGTCTGGGTCAATTCCAATTTTCAATATCTTCATCTAATAAAGTTTTAAAGTTTAATTTGCTTTTAATTATTTGAAACACCTGTCTTTTTTTACCGTCATTTAATGATAAAAAACATTCTACTTTTAAATCGGTAACATATTTAACTCCTTTAATTCTATTTATTGTAACTCCATTAACTACAAAATCGTAGTGTAATATATCTGCTTCGTTAATCATTTTGTTTGTTTTTTATTCTTTATCAACCGCTACCCAATAGTTAACAGTTCTATTTGTTAATGTATCTTTACACTTTTTATGTAAAATTATCTTGCCTTCGTTTATAAGTTCACCCCTGCGAGGAGTAATTCTATTTATTGGTATATCTAATCTTTCAGCAATCATTCTGTCATTGCATATACCTAAAGCCTGTATAGTGCTTAATACTTTTTGCCTAGATTTATTAATGTTAATTTTAACATCGTTATAAGCTGGTAAGCTAGTTTGATAATCGTAACTCATAGTTTTTAATTTTGGGTTAAAAGTTCTTGTACCTTTTTGCTTATTTTAAAATATTTACGCAAAGCTTCAACGCTGCTTTTACCAAGTCTAATTTTTTCGACTGCACCTAAAAATTCTTTGCTTCCCTCGTTTAACCAAGGCAGGTCAATATTACTTTCCGTATTATTAAAACTCTCAGTTGGTTTTGTTGCCTTAGTGTTATCTTGGCTATCAAAGTCCATACTATTATCCTCAATGTCAAATAGGCTCATTAATGTATAACGCTTGGCATAAGTAAGCATTCCTCCCATCTGTTGTGTTTCGTTAGTTGCTGTTATATTAGGACGTGCAGTTCTAACCTCGTTAACAATATATTCACCAGTTTCTAAATCTGTAGTTGTAACCTCACCATAATAACCTAACTGGTCTTGCTTTAAAGAAAAGCAGCAAATAATGTTAGCTTCTATGCAAGCCTCGTTTACAAGTTTACTAACGTGTTCAGGAGTAAAGTAATCGTACTTGCTAAAGGCATTACGACCGTCTTTTTTTATTGGGTGACTTTTTATGTAAAGTCTAGCTTCTGCTAATTTTGAAAGTACATTTTTCATTTTATATTATTTTTAATTTTTTTTAAATAAGAGGCGGTAATTAGCCGCCCCTGTTAAACAAAACCCAAAAAACAAAACTATTTTATTATGATGTAAATAATTAGTGACACCAATATTGCCCACTCAAATAAAGTAATATTGCTTTCATTATGCTTACTCTCTTTTTTAATTAAGTGTGAGCTAAAACTTTTTATAGGTATTATGTATTTTTTCTTTGCCATTAATCTTCGTATATTTTTATTTTTGAAATAATTAAAGCTAAGTCTAATATGTCTGCCATAGCTTTTACATATTGGTTTATGGCATTTTCTTTTTTTTCTAAATAGTATGTAATATCAAAACCTCTGTTGATATTATCTTCACATACTTGGATAATCTCTAGCCAGTTAATAGCTATTTGCATTTGCATTTTCTGTTGTACTAATTTAATGTTCATTTTGTTTTGTTTTAGTTAGTTTGTAAAATAAAGTTCTCCATTGTTTTTGTATACTTTGTCTTGACCATTTTCTACTATGGTAACAAGACTTCCATCTTTTAGTCCATCTGAATAAAACTTAGCATACACATCATTTGACGCATCTAATACTTTTAGAACATAATCAGCATTTACTTTAGTGCATCCATAAATAGGAGTGTGGGTAAATGCAATTCTAATTTCTGGAAAATAATTTTTTAGTAATTGTTTGTAGTAGCCTGTTGTTGGTTTCATTTTGTTTTGTTTTAGTTTAAGTTTGTTAATATATAAATACCTGCTTTAATTTTAGCTTCTATTTCTTTTGTAGTTTCTCCTAAATACTTATTTCTATACTTGCTTGTAGTATTAGAATAATTATAATAATACATATCTAAATATACTACTCTTTTCCCATTCTCAAAAGTAGTTTTTACAATGTTACTATTATAACTTTGAAACATTAAGTACTCTGGTGTACTAATACAAAATTGATTTGGAATTTTGTTGCCTTTGTCATTTGTGAAATTTGTTACTTTCATTTTGTTTTGTTTTAGTTTGTAAAATTAATAAATTCTTTTTCGTTGTAATTATCTACCTTAACCCAGTAATCTTCTTGGTCTTGCATCCTGCTTTCTAATTCGTTATCTTGTATTCCGTCAGCAAGTATATTCCCATATTTAGATAACTGAAATTCTTCGTAAGGTGTTGTGTATTTATTATTGTTCATTTTGTTTTAGGTATTAAATAAATTAAATTTGACATTCATCCCTCATTGAGTAAAAGCCATCTTCGGTATAAATAATATGGTCTAGTAATTGAATATCTAAAAGTACACCTCCTGCTTTTATCTTTTTTGTCATTTCTATATCTGCGTTACTTGGGTTTAAATTTCCGCTTGGGTGATTATGGCTTAATATTATAGATGTTGTTCCTGCACAATTTAAAGCTACTGTAAATATTATTTTAGGGTCGCAAACTGTACCTTGTACGCCTCCTGTACTTACTTTATAATATCCTATAACTTTACTGTATTGGTTCAAACAAATTAATATTACTTGCTCTTGCCAGTCTATTATTTCAGAGTTAAACATTTCTTTTAAAATGCTGTAAATATCTGCACTACTATTTATTCTTGTTAGTTCGGTTTTTTTACTCCCTTTGTATTTAATTGTAATTTCTATTTGTGGTAATTTCATTTTGTTTTGTTTTAATTATTATTGATAAAGTGAAGATACAATTAAATATAATACCGACAAACATTTGTCGGTATTTATTTTTGCAATATTAGTGCATTTATTTACTAAATTGTTGATAATCATATATTAAACTTATCTTTTTTAGCAAATAAATTTATTGATTTTTTTAATTTTTCTACATCTTTTGTGTTAAATAACTCAATACTGCCGTGTCCATCCTTAAGGCTGTGCAGCTTATTATAGAAATGTTTAACACCAAAATAGTTACCATAAGTACTAATCTTAATAAAGTTTGTACGGCTTAAAAACCAGTCTTTAATAAATTCAATATCTCTTTTACTTACTTTATTTTTCATATTATTTATTTATATATTTTTTAACTGCAATTTTTTTAGCCAAATCTTTTAACTTAGTATTGTATGGCTCGGTAAAATACCCTTGCTCTTTTTGTTTTAAAAAATTCCTAGCCTCTATCCTATCTTGTTCTATACTAAAATAAAAAATATTTATAGCTGTTTTTACAAATTCATTTTTTTCATCTGGAGTTAAATTAATTAAATTTTCTTTAACTAAATATTCATATAGCATTACAGGTATTAATTCAACTTTGTAATCCTTAACATCCTGCATCCAGCTTTCCCAATCTTCTTTAGTTAATTCTTTTTTCATTTCAATTTCTATATTTTTATTAATTACTATACTGTTATTTATATCTCTTAACCATTTTTTATAAGATGCCATTACATTGGCAATGTAAGCTATTGTAAACTGGTCATAAACCTTTACCTCATCTCTACTTATTTCTAACTCTCCACTTATAGCTAAATCAAAAGCAAGTACTAATTCTCCTAAAGTTTTTTGTCCATACTTCAAAACTATGTAGTTATGCAAATCAATTTTTTCTTGTCCAGACGGATAGTGTTGAGGACGCAATCCAACTAAACTATAAATAAGAGTAAGCTTAGATTTTATTTCTTCCTCCGTACACTCACATACCATTTTGCCATTTAAAGCAATTTTTGCTCTATCTACGTCCTTTCTAATAGCTTCTATTGGCAATCTCTCTACCTTCGCTGGGGCTAAGTTTGTTATTACTTTGATTATTTCTTGTTGCATTTGTTTTATTTTTAAGGTTATACCAATTTGTAAAATGGCTTTTTAATTCTTTTAATTCTTTATAG
>Ga0209500_10000640_pt1 | contig 29375 bp, 31 predicted proteins | sample S_140212_EF_Meta_FD_187323 | JGI IMG/M metagenome (GOLD analysis project Ga0209500, IMG submission 187323) | Freshwater microbial communities from Lake Simoncouche, Canada to study carbon cycling - S_140212_EF_MetaG (SPAdes) (version 2) | ecosystem: Environmental > Aquatic > Freshwater > Lake ...
ACGCAAGGCGGAAAAGTTGCTCGAAAAAGCGATCCGCAAGCAAATCAAGAAGATGAAATTATAAAGACGTCGTATCGGGTCGTTTTGCCGACGATCTGATGCGACGGCGCGCGCAGCCCAGCCATCGGCGGCGCGCGCACCGGCCACTTCAGCACCACCCGCTTCTTGGCGCAGGCCAGGGCAGCGTGCATCAGGTCCTGTGCGTCGGGATCGTCACCGACCAGAGCGCGCAAGGATCGCATCTCCTGCTTGACCAGCGCGGTGTTGCCGCGTGGCGGATGCATGGGATCAACCAGCACCACATCGGCGGATAATTCGCCCAGCAGGCGGCGGCTGTCTCCCTGCAACAAGGTCATGCGCCCAACCACCTGGGCCGCTGACGGGTCGGCGCGCGCCGCCGCAAGCCCCGAAGTCAGCGCCGCGTGCACGGCGGGTGAACGCTCGATCAAGGTGACTTGCACACCGAGACCCGCCAGCATGAAGGCGTCGCGCGCCAGTCCGGCGGTGGCATCGATCACGCTGGGCAGCGCACCCTTGGCGATGCCGCAGGCACGGGCCAGGGCGTTGCCGCGGGCCCCCTCGGTGCGGAACCGGTGGCCGACAGCGCCACCTAGAAAATCACACACCAGGACCGGTGCGGCTTGCAGGTCCATCATCTTGATCGCGCCGGTGCCATAGAGCCGGTCGTCGGCGGCAGGTCACTAAAACACCTGGTCTTGGCCCGCAGTACGGTCAGCGCTTGCTGGACCCACGCGTGATCGACGATCACGGTGCCCTTCATAGCGCCCTCATTTTAGACGAACCCCCCAAAACCGATCCGAAGGCTAAGACGGAAGAGATAGAGCATATGGAGCGGCGAAATCGCATATATTTTTAGGGCCGCAGAGCCGGCCAGCACCGGCACGGCGAGCAAGCCGGTGCCAATCACATGCCCAGGCAGAACAAAAGGAATGCGAAGGGGCCAGCGACAGGCCGCAAGGCCTTGGCGGCGTCTGCTGCCGTGGCGATCTGGTTGATTCCGTGGGCGTGCAGGGTTGCGGCCGTCGAGATGATGATGGCGAGGGCGATCAGGTTGGAGGCCGCCATCCCAAACCAGGTATCGATTCCTATGCGGGCGAACTGCGCCTTGGCCTCATGGGGAGATGCGCGCAGGGCATGTTCATCGGCATGTTGCACGATCTCCTCAACCTCCTGACTGCTCTGCCAGAAGAAAAAGTAGGGGCTGATCGTGATGCCGAAGAGGGCGACGATGAGTCCCACGCCCGCCCTGCCGCCCTCGATCCTGGACTGTATCAGGCCACGGCCCACCTCGCCCCAGTCCAGTTTGACCGAGAACACCACAGCCACGTAGGCCAGCAGCACCGCGGTTAGCCATTTCAGCAGGCGCGCGTAACGGTGATAGGGGATGAAAATCTTTAGCCCCAGTGAGATCAGGGCAAAGGCCACGGTATAGACGCGCGCGTCGAACGGCAGCACCAAGGCCGCCCCCTCGCCCATCGCCGCGAGGTCGGCGCCGCCACAAGCTGCACCGCCACCATCAGCGGAAACGTCAGGACCATGGTCCAAAGGAGGGTGAATCCGAACTGCGCTCCGGCCTGGGAATAGGTGGCGATGCCGCTCGGATCGTCGTCCGCCGCTCCGGTGACAAGTCCGGGCCCAAGTTTTTGAAAGGCAGCTGCGGATCGCAGGCGGGGGAATCTCATAGGCAGCGAACTCCGGTACACCGCTCTGGGTGCGGCCGTAGTCGATCAATCGCAATCGTTACGGCTCTGCGGGGCCAAGCCATAGGCAAGCCTCGCCGCCTCCAGGGCCGCCAGCTTGTCGTGAAGCGGCTGCCAATTCTCTTGATAGGCGATGGCGGCCCAGATGTTTTCCACCTCAGCGATCAGCATTTCCTGCGGCAGGTCGGCGGCAAAAACGGGCGACTCCAACCGCTCGCGTCGCTCGGGCTCATAGCCCTCGAGGCGGCGGCGGAATTCGAGCATGGCCGCCTGCTGGTAAAGCACGCTGCGAGGACTCTCCAGGGCCCGGCGCTCTGAGGCGGCACCGCAGAACCAGTCGAAGAAGAACGGCTCCCAGCGGAGCGCTTCACCGCCTTCCGCCAAGGCGGCGAAGGCGGCCTGGGCCAGCCCCTGGTCGCTGTCAGCCCCACGAGAAATCAACCCAAGCCGCTCGACCACCGCAACGGCCAGTTCGGCCTGGTACGCCGGACCAAATAGCTCCAGCGCGGCGATCAGTCCTTCCGAGCCGCTGATCAGCGACAAACATCCACCCAGCTGTTCCAAATTCCAGAACGCCGTTTGGGGCTGTCGGCCAAATGCATAGAGCCCAGCGTGGTCGAAATAGGCGGCGGTAAAATAGGGGTCGCTGCGCGGCAAGAAGCGCCAGGGGCCGTAATCAAAGCTCTCGCCCGTCACCACCATGTTGTCGGTATTGAGCACGCCATGCACGAAGCCGGCGGCCATCCAGCGGGCAGCCAATCGCGCGGTGGCGCGCGCGGCACAGGCCATCAGGGCCGCGCCCGGATCGGTGGCGTCGACGTCAGGGAAATAGGTGGCCAGGGCATGTTCAGCCAGGATTCCGACCAAGTCGGGCCGGTCGAAATAGGCATGGCGTTGAAAGGTGCCGAAACGGATATGGCTATGCGATAACCGGGTTAAGACGCCGGACCGGGTAGGGCTGGGTTCATCGCCGCGTTCCAGCGCCTCGCCCGTCTCGATTAGGCTGAAGGCGCGGCTAGTGGGCACGCTAAGCGTTTCAAGCATGGTCGCGGCCAAAACCTCACGCACCCCGCCCTTGAGTGTTAGCCGTCCGTCGGCGGTGCGTGAATGGGGCGTCTTGCCAGACCCTTTTGTGGCCAGGTCGAGTAATCGACCGGTTCCCGTCTCGCGCAGTTGTGCAAACAGGAACCCACGGCCGTCGCCGAGCTCTGGATTGTAATTCCGGAATTGATGGCCGTGGTAACGCATCGCCAGCGGCTTGGGCTGGTTTTCTGGCAAGGGCTCGAACCGCGCGAAATGCGCCAGCCATTCAGCATCACTGAGTTGCTCCAGGCCCACGCTGGCCGCCGCACGCTGATGGCGGTGCCTAATGATCGCCATCGGAAACTGTGCTGGCTCAACGTCGTCGGCGAATTCAGGGCCCAGGGCCATGAAACGCGGTTCGGATCGGTAGGGTCGGGACACCGGCATAGCTAATCTGATGCCCCGTCCCGCGCGAGCATGCTAGGGTTTGCGCACGAAAGTTTCAGGGCGCGCCTTCGTCGGGCCGCCAATGAGGATGTCGATGTCTGTTAGCCAGATCGGTCTGATCCTCCTGATTGCATGCGTCGTGGCGATGCTTTCGCGCAGGTTCCGCCTTCCCTACAGCGTGGGACTGGTTGCGGCGGGTATGGCCCTAGGCTTCGTAAGCCAAGCCCATAGCCCGCAACTCACATCGGACCTGATCTACACCGTGCTGTTGCCGCCCCTGATCTTCGAGGCGGCGCTGCAGCTGAAATGGCGGCCGTTTCGGCGCGACCTGCCGGTCACGCTCCTTTTGGCCTTTCCTGGGGTATTGGCCGCAGGCGCGCTGGTCGCCGCTGGCATGCACGCTTTTATCGGCTGGGGCTGGGTGGCATCGGCCATGTTCGGGGCCCTCATCGTGGCGACTGACCCCGTCGCCGTAATCGCCGCATTCAAAGAGACCAAGGTAGAGCCCCGACTGACTGTCTTGGTCGAGGCCGAGAGCCTTCTGAACGACGGCGCCTCAGCCGTCGCCTTTGCCATCCTGGTGTCGATTGCTCATGGCGCGAACGTCCAAGCTAGCGCGATTGCGGGCTACCTATTATGGATGGCGGTCGGCGGTTCCCTCCTTGGCGCTGCGATGGCCGGGGCCGTCTTGCTGCTGGCGACGAGGACCACGAACCCGGCCGTTGAGATCACCCTGACCATCATCGCCGCCTATGGATCTTTTCTTCTCGCCGAACATCTGCACATGTCAGGCGTACTGGCAGCGCTCGCAGCCGGCCTTGTGGTCGGCAACCTTGGCCACAAGCACGCCATCACGCCCAGCGGCGGCGACGCCGTTATCGCCACCTGGGATTATATCGCCTTCCTGGCCAATTCGGTGATGTTCATCTTGATCGGTATCCATGTGGCCGGACAGGGAAGCCGTATATTCAGCGCCACGGCGGCCGTGGTGGTAGGCCTTGTGCTGATCAGCCGAGCGGTCGTTGTGTATCCCCTCAGCGCTCTCTTCAGCCGCACCCGGCTGAAGGTCGACATGCGGCACCAGCACATGCTGTTCTGGGGTGGGCTCAAGGGCGCGTTGGCCTTGGCCCTGGCCCTGGCGATCCCCGATACGGTTCGTGAGAAAAGCGACATCCTGCTGGCCGTTTGCGCCGCGGTGGCCTTCTCAATCTTTGTCCAGGGCCTAACAGTGCCGTGGGTGGTGAGCGCGCTTCGCCTCAGGCTGAAAGATGACTGATGACCATGGCATCGCAATCTGTGCGGCCAAACGTCACCGCGACGGGTGTTTTTAGGAAGCCCCTTGCGACCGCACTGCGCGCATTATTAACTGATCAATGAAAACTTGACCTTCATTCGGTAGGATTGAGGACAAAAGAGGTCGGCGGTGTCGACCCTGGTGGCGGAAACGAAAGGGAATCGGATGACCGATCAAGGTATGCTGCGCGGCGTGTCGTTGACCGTATTGGCCATGACGACGTTGAGCGGGGTGCCAGCGATAGCGCAGCAGGTCGCCCCTACAGTCGATAGCATTATCGTCACGGCCCAGAAGCGCGAGCAGAACCTGCAGGATGTGCCTATCGTGGTCATCGCCCTTACCGGTGCCCAGCTTCAGGCGGCCGGCGTCAAAGACATCAAAGACCTGCAGTTGCTCACCCCGGGCCTGAACGTCACCACCACCACCAATGAGACCAGCACCACCGCCCGCATCCGTGGCATTGGCACGGTTGGCGACAACGCCGGCCTGGAATCCTCGGTCGGGATCGTGATCGACGGCGTCTACCGCCCCCGTAATGGCGTGGCCTACAATGACCTGGGGAACCTGGCGCGCATCGAAGTGCTGAAAGGCCCGCAAGGGACGCTGTTCGGCAAGAACACGTCCGCCGGCGTCATCAATATCATAACCGCCGCGCCGACCTTCACGCCGAGCGCACGGGGCGAACTGACCCTCGGAAACTATGGCGCGGTCGGCGGCTCGATCAGCGTGGGAGGGGCCCTCGTGCCCGATACGGTCGCGGCCAATCTCTATTTCGCCGCCCGCAAACGCGACGGTTATTACAACATGACTCGCGGCGACGGTCCGCGCACGGCCGACAAGGACGCCGACCAGAACTTCTATACCTTCCGCGGCCAACTGCTGGTGACTCCCAGTGACAAAGCCAAGATCCGTGTCATCGGCGACTACACCGATCGGGACGAAAACTGCTGCGCCGCTGTCAGCATCAAACGCGGCACGGCAAGTCAGCTGGCGCTGGATGCCACCACGCCCGGCGGCGCAACCGATCTTGTGCCGCACCCCTATGACCGCGCCGCCCGCGCCAATCGCTCTACCGCCCAACGTATCAAGGATGGTGGGATCTCTGCCCAGGCCGACGTCGATCTCAGTGGGGCACAGCTGACCTCGATAAGCGCCTACCGCGACTGGAAGTCGAACAATGCGCTCGACGTCGACTTCTCCAATGCCGACGTGGCCTATCGGACGGGCCAGGGGTCCAACACCCATTTCACGACCTTGACCCAAGAACTTCGCCTGGCCGGTAAGACCGACAAAGTCGACTGGCTCGGAGGCGTTTTCCTGGCCAGCGAGCGGCTGAATTCAGGCCAGGATTTCCGCTATGGCACGGCCTATGAGCAGTTCCTGGGCCGGCTGATTTCTCAAAGCATCGTCGGTGGGGCTGGGGCTCCAAACTTCGTTGCCGGTCTCTTAGGGCGCGCGCCCAACACCAGCTATCTGGCCGGCGAGGGTCAAGCCGACAGCTATAGCCAGCGCGGCAATAGCTATGCATTTTTCACCAACAACACGGTCCACGCCAGCGACAAACTCGATCTGACCGTGGGCCTTCGCTACACGATCGAAAACAAGAAGGTGAACTCGCTACAGACCAATACGGACAGTGGCGTTGCCTGCGGCACCGCCATCACACGTGCCAGCAATGGCACCATGGCGGGTTTCCTGGTGGGCCTGGGTGTTCCGGTCGCCGCAATCCCGGGGGCCCTGCCCAGCATTCTGGGCTCACTCTGCGTGCCGAGCTGGAGCAACCCTGGCTTCAACAACCGCTCCGTCGCTCAATCCCAAGACAACAAAGACCTGTCTGGCACCCTCAAGGCCAGCTACCGCATTTCGCCCGAGCTGATGACCTATGTGTCTTACGCCCGCGGGTTCAAGGCCGGCGGCTTCAACCTCGACCGAACCCAGGGCGGGGCGTTTGCCCCCACCTTGCCGCTTCCGATCGTGCCCATGGCCTCAACCGCATTTCCGGCTGAAACTGTCGATACCTACGAGGCGGGCTTTAAGAGCACCCTGGCGCAGCGGTCCCTGTTGCTCAACGCCACAGGCTTCAACAGCAATTTCAAGAACTTCCAGCTCAACGCTTTCAACGGCATTACCTTCAACGTGATCCCGGTGCCGGAAGTGACCTCCTACGGCATCGACAGCGACCTGCTCTGGTTCACGCCGATCAGCGGCCTGACGACCCAGGGCGGCCTGACCTGGGCCGTGACCCAGTATGGCGACAACGCCGTGGCAGGCTTCCCGAACCTGCGCAATGGCCGCCTCTCAGGCGCGCCGCTGTTCTCCGGCTCCCTGGCGCTAGACTATAAACATAACTTGAGCAGCGACACGAAGCTCGTGGCTAACTTGGCGGCCAAGTACACCTCGGAAGCCAACACCGGATCAGACCTCGACCCGGCAAAGGTTCAGGGGGCCTTTACGGTGGTCAATGGTAGGATTGGCTTGGCGGATTTCGGTGACCGCTGGTCGGTCGAGCTGTTCGGCGCAAACCTGTTTGACACTAACTACATGCAGGTGGCGTTCAGCGCACCCTTGCAGGCCGGTGCCTACAACGCCTTTCTCGGCGCGCCGCGCACCTACGGCGTGGTGCTGCGGGCAGGGTTCTGACCGGAATAGGCGCAATGCGGCGGCGGGGCCCCAAAGCCCTTCTTCTCGCCCTTGCCCTATCGCGCCGGTACGGCTAATCGAAACCCGTCCGCTGCGGAGTTGATCTGACCATGGTCGCGATTCTTGTCATCGCTATTTTTCTCGGCGGCTTTGCCGTGCTGAACCGCATCGACATGGGCCGTTTCGACTGAGGCTGTTTAGGCAACGCATTCGGCAGCGGGCGTAAACATCCTATGCCGCAGACCCATAGCCAGACCTCTGCCAGGGGCACGGCCCTGCTCACGGGCGCGGGCAAGCGGATCGGTCGCGCACTCGCGTTGCGAGCCGCCGTGGCCGGTTTCGATGTGGCCGTGCACCATCATCATTCCCATGACGAGGCCAAGGCCGTCGCCGCAGAGATCCGCGCGCTTGGCCGGAAGGCAAAGACCTTTTCCGCTGATCTCTCCGATCCGGCGGCGCTACTGGAGCTGATCGGCAATGCCACCGCCGAGCTGGGCCCGCTGACGCTGCTGGTCAATTGCGCTGCCTTGTTCGAGCCGGACCACGTGGGTGCGATCGATCCTGCGCGGTATGATGCGCATCAGGCGGTAAACCTGCGCGCACCCGTGCTGCTGGCCCAGGCCTTCGCTGCCGCACTGCCGGACGAGCGCAAGGGCCTCATCGTCAATATCGTCGACCAGCGTGTGCTCCATACTGATCCGAGCTTTTTTAGTTATAGCTTAAGTAAGTCGGGTCTTTTTTATGCCACCCGCACCCTGGCGCAGGGGCTGGCACCGCGCATTCGGGTCAACGCCATCGGACCAGGCCCGACACTCGCATCTATTCACCAGTCCTCTGAGGATTTCGAGCGAGAGGCCGCAGGTGCGCTGCTTGGCCATGCTGTTTCGCCCGACGAGATCGCTGACGCCCTGGCCTATCTGATTGACGCGCCCTCCGTCACTGGCCAGATGATCACGGTCGACAGCGGCCAGCACCTGAATTGGATGCCCCTGCATGACCCCTGCCGCTGTAGTTAACCCAGCCGAGACAGCTGCGAACACGCTGGCCAGCGCCAAGATTTTCGTGCGTGCGCTCAGCGTGGTGGCGCAAATCGGTGTCTATGATCACGAACATGGTCACGGCCAGCCGCTGGTCATCGACGCCGAACTCGACCTGGACATCAGCGAGCCCGAACGCCTGGCCGAAACAGTCAATTACGAAATCATTGCCCAGACGGCGCGAGCCATAGCCGACACAGGCCACATCGGCCTGGTGGAGACCTACGCCTGGCGTCTCGCCACGGCGCTGCTGGAAGACCCACGCGTGCTGCGGGCGCGGATTCGCGTGGAAAAGCCCAATGCACTCGCGCCGGACGCCGAAGCCGCCGGAGTCGAGATCACCTTGTCGTGCCAAGGGGCATAACCGGGTCGGTGGTGGAACCAACCGCAACATCGACTTACGCCACCCGACCATCGCCCCTTTCCGGCGAAACGCACTGGACCCTGCAGGACGGGAGACTGATCCAGCAGCGCGGCAAGTCCCGTATCGTTCATCCGCTCTCAGGCCTGAGCCGGATGACCCTGCTGCCTGCTAAGGCGCGGCGGCCACATCCCTGCGTGACACTGAGGTTTGGGCGAAACCGTGTGATGATCCCAGCCGCTAGTTTTGACAGACGCAGGATGGAGACCCATCTGCCGACCTATAGTGCCTTTGTGCGCACCCTGGCTGCCGAAGCAGCGGCAGTCTCAGAGGCTAGGTTCGTGCTGGCTGGCGCGGTCGACCGCCGCTCACCCCTGATATGGGCGATTGCCCTTTTGGGTGCCGGTGCTTTCGGCATGCTGCTGACCGCAATGAGCAGCGCCGCCCGCAGCATTGGCCTGTCGCTAGCCTCGCATCTGATCTTCGTCGCACTTCTGCTCGGGTCCGTCCTACCTTGGCTACGGCCTGCGGATCAGGCGTTCGATCCACTGGCCATTGCGGACTCCCTGCTACCGCGTTGAGGCTTTTGGCCGCCGATTTGCGTTTCCGCCTCGCCTCACCCACACTTTAACCATCGAACCGCTAAGGAACCGCCATGGCCGATGTTCAACTCGCCGATCCTCGCCAAGCGCTTAGCGAAGGCCGACTGACGCCTAAGATCACCTATGGCCTTTACCTGGCCGGTTTCGCCACCGCCGGACTGACCACGGCAATCGGTCTGATCCTGGCCTACGCCCGGCTGGCAGATGCCGGGCCGATCACCTTCAGCCACTATCGCTTCCTGATCCGCACCTTCTGGCTCGGAATTGCCTGGGCGCTGATCGGCTTGGCCTCGTTCTCGTTCGGCGTGCCGCTATCGCTGGTCCTGATCGGAATCCCCTTCGTTAAATTGGGCCTACTGATCTGGGCCCTGATGGGGATCTGGTATGCGGTGCGCTGCGTCGCCGGCCTGATCTATCTCTCGCGGGGCCAGGTCTACCCACGACCGCGCAGCTGGTTCTTCTAAGCCCATAAGAAAAACGGCGGACGGTTTGCCCCATCCGCCCTTCGTCTAAAACCCAAAGGCTTGGTTTTTTCAGGCCGCCCGCTACTGCCCGCGAACCAGGTTGGCGTACTGTTCCATCAGGCCCAGCGAGACCTTGCCGGGCGTGAAGCGGAACTCACCGACTTCCGACACCGGCGTCACCTCGGCCGCACTGCCAACCAGGAAGCATTCGGTAAAGGTCGCCAGGTCCTCTTTGGAGATATGGCGCTCGATCACCTCGATGCCGTTGGCCTTCGCAAGGGCGATCACCGTGCGGCGGGTAATGCCGTCAAGGAAGCAATCGGGCGTCGGCGTATGGATCGCCCCATCGCGCACAAACATCACATTGGCACCGGTCGCCTCTGCAACGTAACCGCGCCAATCCAGGAACAGGGCGTCGGCATAGCCGTCACGTTCGGCAGCATGTTTGCAAATGGTGCAGATCATATAGAGGCCGCTGGCCTTGGAATGCACCGGCTCGGTCTCGGGCGAGGGCCGCTTGTACTTGGCCCAGGTCAGTCGGATGCCCTTGGCCTTGGTGGCGGGATCAAAATAGCTCGGCCAATCCCAGGCCGCGATGGCCATGTGGATCTTGGTCGACTGGGCCGAAACCGCCATCATCTCGCTGCCGCGCCAGGCAATCGGGCGAACGTAGGCGTCGGTCAAACCATTCTTGGCGCAGGTCTCGATGCAGGCCTGATTGATCTGCGCCACGTTGAACGGGATATCGAAATCGAGAATCTGCGCCGATGCGAACAGGCGCTCGGTGTGTTCGTTGAGCTTGAAGATCTGCCCACCGTACATCCGCTCGCCTTCGAAGACGGACGAGGCATAGTGCAGGCCATGGGTCAGTACGTGTACCTTCGCCTCGCGCCAGGGAATGATTTGACCATCCATCCAAATCCAGCCGTCGCGATCGTCAAAGGGCATTATCGGCATGACTCCACGCCTCCTTCCGTGCGTGCGTGCCGGTTAGACACCTCACAGAACTGGTGCGTCAAACAAAATGGCGGGTAAAAGGGACCATTTGGGCCATAGTCGTTGCATGAACGACACCGCCGATCCCCGACTGATCTTGCGCGAGGAAGAGCTCGATTCCAGCCTCGAGATGCTGCTCCTGGCCGAGGCTGCCGTTTGGGCGGCCGCAGATGCGGTGCTCGAAACCGAAGCCAAGGGGTTGGGGCGCTCGCACTGGCGTGCCGCCCTGCTCCTGCGCCGCAGGCCCGAACTGGGCGTGCAGGAACTGGCGAAATTGACCGGCCTGACCAAACAGGCCGCTAGCCGCACCTTGAGCGATCTCCAAGCCCTGGGTCTAGCCGAAAAGGCAGAAGGCGAATTAGACGCCCGCCGCCGCACAACGGCCCTCACCCTAGCAGGGCGAGCCTTTGAGGAACGGGTGAGCGAGCGGGTTCGCGCCCTGGTCGCCAAGGCTTGGCGTGAGGGCGGACTTGACGGAGTGCCCGCCGCCAAGCGAATTCTAAACGCCCTGGCCGGATCGCGCGTTAACCTCGGCCTGCCGAAGCGAGAAGCTTTATGAGCGAAGCCAAGGTCTATGAGCGCGACGCTCGGCACCTTCTGGTGGTCGACGACGACGATCGGATTCGCGATCTCCTAAAAGAATACCTGACGCGCGCTCGCTTTCGCGTAACCGCCGCCAGTGACGCGGCGCAGGCGCGGCGGCTGATAGAACTGCTGGATTTCGACCTAGTGGTCCTGGACGTGATGATGCCCGGCGAAGATGGGCTGAGCTTCACCCGAACCCTGCGCGATCGTGCCGGAGCAGCCGGGCGCACCCCCGTACTGATGCTCACCGCGCGCGGCGAATCCGGCGACCGCATTGCTGGCCTGACCGCTGGTGCCGACGACTACCTGCCCAAACCGTTCGAGCCGCAGGAGCTGTTGCTGCGCATCGAGAGCATTCTGCGCCGCGCCGGCAGCCGCCCAAGCACCAACCGGATTCTGGCCATGGGGGCGTGCGCCTTCGATCTCGAACGCGGCGAACTGACCCGCGACGGCGAGGTGATCCGCTTAACAGAGGCGGAGGTTTCCTTACTACGCCAGCTGGCGGCATCTGCTCACGACGCGGTGGACCGCATGGATCTAGCGCGGGAGAACGCCGACGCCACTGGCCGCGCGGTGGACGTGCAGGTGACCCGCCTGCGTCGCAAGATCGAGCCAGACCCGAAAAACCCGCGTTACCTACAGACCGTGCGCGGCGTTGGTTACCGCCTGGCACCGGATCTATGACGCTTACCGCCCCAAGCTTTTTCAAGCGCCTCCTGCCCAAGACCCTGTTTGGGCGCAGCCTGCTCATCATCGTTCTGCCGGTGGCGATCATGCAGATTGCCGTCACCTGGGTGTTTTTCGACGAACACTGGAATTCGGTGAACAGCCGCCTGTCAGAAGGCCTAGCGGGGGACGTGGCCTGGGCCGTGGCCGCCCTGCAAGACGATCCCAGCCCGGCGGGCCTAGACCTGCTATCAAAACGAGCTGAGCATAGCCTGTCGCTATCCATCGTGTTGCAGCCTGGCCGCACGCTTCCAACCGGCCGCCGCGCCTCACTGATCGCCTCGATCGACCGGGCGCTACAGACCGCACTGTCAGAGCGGCTAGACGCCCCGTTCTGGTTCGACACCACCCGCTATCCGGCCTTCGTCGACATCCGCGTTCTCACCCCCCAGGGCATGCTGCGTATCATCGCCCCGCGCGACCGGGCCTTTGCCACCCAGGGTCATATCTTCATCCTGTGGATGGTGGTCGCTACCCTTCTGCTAACCACGGTTGCGATCCTCTTCATCCGCAATCAAGTGCGCGCCATCGAGCGCTTAGCGGATGCGGCGGACGCCTTCGGCAAGGGGGTGGAGGGCCCGGCATTCAAGCCTTACGGCGCGCGCGAGGTGCGCCTGGCAGCGCATGCCTTCCTGTCGATGAAGGCGCGCATTCAGCGACACATCGATCAGCGCACAACCCTGCTTGCTTCCGTAAGTCACGACTTAAGAACACCGCTCACGCGGCTCAAACTCGAACTCGCCTTGGCCGAGCCCGATAGCCGGGTCGAGGCCATGAAACGCGATCTGGCTGAGATGGAGCATATGATCGACGAATACCTCGCCTTCGCGCGTGGCGAGGGCGGCGAGGCGGTGGAGAGCGTTGGACTGCGCACCCTAATCGAAGAAGTCGCCGAAGGCGCAGCCCGCGCCGGTGCCCTGGTTTCCATAGAGGTCGATCAGGCCCTGATCGCTCAGGTACGGCCCAATGCCTTTAAGCGCGCGCTGAGCAATCTGGTGATGAACGCCGCCGTCCATGGCGAGCATGTTACCGTGCTCGCCCGCCTGCGCTCGAAAGGCGGGGTGGAAATCCTGGTCGACGATGACGGTCCGGGCATTCCGGTCGAGCGTTACGAGGAAGCCTTCCGTCCGTTCAACCGCCTGGATGAAGCGCGAAATCAGAATGAGAAAGGTGTGGGCCTTGGATTAGCCATCGCCCGCGACGTGGCCCGGGGCCTGGGTGGAGACGTAACGCTGGATCGCTCGCCGCTAGGGGGCTTGCGGGCGACAGTGCAGCTGCCCGGCTAGACGTCGTCGCCGGCCCCAAGTCCAAGTTATCATGGACCGCACAGCACCGTTGGAGTCGGCCACGGCTACGTCGGTTTGACAGGGCCCTCGCCCGCTTCCATGCTCATTGTCGACCTTGAAGGCCCAACCACAAAAAGAGGCGGGAAAGCCATGAAAATCCTAGTCGGCGCGGTCGCGATCCTGGCCGCTGGTTGCACCCTTTCCACCGCCTCGGCCCAACCTAAATTCACGCCTGAAACCGATCCGGTGAACATTCACCTGGCCGCGGCCCAGAAGGCAGCGGGTCTCGACTATCCAGGCCTGCTGGCGCGGGTTTGCGTGGTGCCTCCGGGCGGTGGTGACGCCGCAGCCGGCCGCCTACGCGCCGGCGGCGTGAACGGACTCAGTGACGCGGTGAAAACGGCGGCTGTGCGCGCCGAAATCGTGCCGCCGCGCTCGGACTGGTACCAGGAGCCGCGACAGATCTTCGACAACTTCTACTGGGTGGGGATTAAGCGAAACAGCGCGTGGGTGATCAAGACAAGCCAGGGTCTGATCGTGGTGGACACCCTCTTCCACTATGCCTCGGGCCCAGCGATTGTCGATGGCGTACGCAAGTTGGGCATGGATCCCAAGGACATCAAATACGTCATCATCACCCATGGCCACGGCGACCATGACGAGGGTGCAAAGATCCTTCAGGACCTGGGCGCTCATATCCTGATGAGCAAGGCCGACTGGGACCTGATGCTGGGCGGCCCGCCCCTACCCGGCGGCAACCCCAAGCGCGACATGGAGGTCGTCGACGGCCAGAAGCTCACGCTCGGCGATACGACGATCAAAATGTACATCACGCCCGGCCACACCGACGGAACGGTGTCGATGATCTTCAACGTGAAGGATCACGGCGCGCCGCGTACGATCGCCTATCCGGGTGGCACGGCCTACAACTTCCCACGCAGCGTCGATCGCTTCGAGAAATACGCCCAGACCCAGAAGCGCTTCGCCAAGCTGGCCGCCGATGCGGGCGCGACCGTGGTGGTCAGCAACCACACCGAATTCGACGGAGCCTATCTGAAGGCGCGCATGATCAGCACCATGATGCCGGGCGAAGAGAACCCCTTCATCTTCAAGGACAGCGTCTCGCGCTATTTCGACGTGATGTATGAGTGCTCAGAGGCCGAGAAGGCGCGGCTGGAAGAGGGCTACGACACGCCGTCGCTGACGCCGGCCACCAGCAAAACGGAATAGTCTGGGCGACCCGGAGGTTAGGAGCCCGCCAGCACGCGCGAGCGGGCTATGCAGGCGGCGACGGTTTCTGTCAGAAGGTACTCTAGCGCCCGATCCTTCATCAGCACGTCCAGTGCAGCCTGGGTCGTGCCGTTCGGCGAGGTCACTTGGCGGCGCAGGTCGGCCGGCTCTTCAGTGCCGCTGTCCATCAAGGCGGCGGCACCCAGGATTGTCGACCGGGCCAAAGCCTTTGATTGCTCAACTGTGAGACCAGCCCGCGCGCCCGCCGTCTCAAGCCCCTCGATGAAGGTATAGAAATAAGCCGGGGCCGAGCCAGAGACCCCGGTCGCAGCATGCAGCAAGTCTTCGTCTGCCAGGTCGACAATCTTGCCGACGCCGGCAAACAGGGCATGGGCGACATCACGCACCTCGGCGGTCGGGGCGTAAATGCTGGCGGTGCCACGGCCGATCGCCACGGCGGTGGTCGGCATTACCCGCGCCACGCGCCGGCCACCGAAGGCTTGAGAGATCGCCGCCGAGCCAACGCCGGCGACAATCGAAACAATCACAGCGTCCATTGCCAGGTGGGGTGCCACCGCAGCCACCGCCTCACGCCAGATCTGCGGCTTCACCGCCAGCAACACAGTCTTCACGAGGATGAGCGCGCTGTCGGGCGGATTAAGGACTACCCCCGCAGCCTTGATCGCGGGCGAAACCTGCGGATCGCGCACCATGATCGTCTGAGGATCAAAGTCGGGATTGCGGCCCCAGCCTTCGATCAGCGCCCCGCCCATGCGGCCCGCGCCAAGAATCAGGATCGGCGCGACGGGCATAGGCTTAGGCTCGGCCCTGGGTCTCGAACATGCAGGCGGCCATCGCCTCTTCCGGAGTCTTCGCGCCGCGTAGCAAGAAATCGAACGCCGGGTAGAAACGATCGGCAGCCTCGACGGCAGCGTCGATCATGGACGCGGCTTCCGCCAGGCTGGGCCGCTCGTCAGCACGCAGGGCCATGGCGTGGCGGAATACCACCTCGCCGTCTTCCACCCAGATTTCAAAGTGGCCAAGCCAGACACGCTGATTGATCAAGTTGACCAGGGCGTGGGCCGCGGCGCGGCGCGCTTTGGCGGCGCGCAGGTCGAGCGAGAGGCAGAGTTGCAGACAATCGGCATCCGGACGCCAGGCAAACCACAGTTCATAGTCCTTCCAATCGCCTGTGATGGCGAAGGCAAGGTCACCGTCCTCGGTGCGGTCAAAAGCCAGATTTTCAGCCGTCAGGACATGCTCGACCACCTCTAGGGGGTCGAGGTGCGCCAGCACGTCGTCTTCGTCCGGCTGGGAAATGTCCATACGTCCTCACGGATCAGTAGCGGGCGAGGGCGAGCTGTCGCACGCCCGCGTGAATCAATTGTCAGAAACCCTAGTCTGCTTCGTCGCTTTCGTCACAACGGCTTCTTGCAACAGGGGAACGGGGCTGGGGATTACTCGCCCTTCTTGGTCTTAGATTTAGCACCTGACGGTTGCGAAGCCGTCGCCTTTGTCGCAGCGCTAGGCTTGGAGGACGCATGCTTCAGCGCCGCCAGTTCCGCCGTCAGGGCGGCAACCTGGACCTTGAGCGCCTCGAAATCCTCGCGCCGGACCAGGTCTAATTCGGCAGCAATACGATCAGCCTGACTGCGCAGGGCCGTCTTGGCCTCGTCGCCGGCGCTGGCGGCGATGCCCATAAAGGCGGTGGTCAGCTTGGCGAATTCGTCAAGGAAGGGATTTTGCGTCTGCATGTCCTCTATATAGGGCAGGACTCGGGTGAATGCGAAGCGCATCTGGGCTAAAACCTTGTCCATAGTGCCGCTCAGAAGGTGTTAGGCGTGATTTTTCCGAATTTCGATCCAGTCCTGATCCATATCGGGCCGCTGGCGATCCGCTGGTATGCCCTGGCTTACGTTGCCGGCATCTTGCTCGGCTGGCGCTACGCCCTGAATTTGATGTGCAATCTGAAGCTCTGGGCCGACGAAACCCCGCCCACCAGTGTGGAACAGCTCGACGACCTCATTCTGTGGGTGACACTGGGCATCATCCTGGGCGGAAGGCTGGGCTACGTGCTATTCTACGCGCCGGAGCTGATCTGGCACGAGCCGCTGGAAATCCTGCGGGTCTGGCATGGTGGGATGAGCTTCCACGGCGGGTTTCTGGGCGTGACGGTGGCGCTGATTGCCTTTGCCCGAACTCAAAAATTGCCGTTTCTCAGCCTGAGTGACCTGATCGCCCCCGCTGCGCCGATCGGCCTGTTCTTCGGGCGCATAGCCAACTTCATCAACGGCGAACTGTGGGGCCGGCCGACCAGCCTGCCTTGGGGCATAATCTTCCCCGCTAGCGGGCCGCAGCCACGCCATCCCAGCCAGATCTACGAGTGCCTGCTGGAGGGCGCGGTCCTGTTCCTGATCCTGCGTATCGCCACCCACAAGGGGCACTGGCTGCGCAAGCGCGGCGCGGTCAGCGGGCTGTTCCTGGCCGGTTATGGCCTGTTGCGCATCGCGCTGGAGACCGTGCGTGAGCCCGACCGCTTCATGCCGTCGTTCCCGCTCGGCTTGACCATGGGCATGTTGCTGTCGACACCGATGCTCCTGGCGGGCCTGTGGCTGATATGGCGCAGCCGCGCCGCACAGCCCGCTTTGGGCGATCTGAAGGGATGAGCCTCGCCGACAGGCTCAAGGCGCAAATTGCCGCCACCGGGCCCCTGACCATCGCGGACTACATGACAGCCTGCCTGCACGATCCGCAGGACGGCTACTACGCCACGCGCGTGGTTCTGGGCGAAGATGGTGATTTCATCACCGCCCCCTTGGTCAGTCAGATATTCGGCGAGCTGATCGGGTTGTGGGCGGTGGCAACCTGGCAGGCCATGGGCTCGCCGGCCTCATTCGTGTTTGCCGAGGCTGGACCCGGCGACGGGACCCTTATGGCCGATATGCTGCGGGCGGCCTGGCTCGAACCCGCCTTTCTGGCCGCGGCCAGTCTCTGGCTTGTCGAGGCCTCGCCGGCTTTTGCCGCCCAGCAGGCACAGCGCCTGGCGCAGGCGCCGATCATTCCATATTGGACCGGCACGCTCTCCGGCCTGCCAGAGGGGCCGCTGATCCTGGTTTCAAACGAGCTGCTCGATTGCCTGCCCCCGCGCCAGTTCGTGCGCACGGCCTCTGGCTGGGCCGAGCGCAGGGTGGGTTTGGGGTCAGACGGCCAACTGGCGTTCGGCCTCGCCCCGGCCCAGGCGGCCCTGCCCGACGCACCGGAAGGGTCGCTTTACGAAGATTGTGCCGCTCAGGTGGGTTTCGCCAACGAATTGGCCCACAGGATCGTCCGGCACGGCGGCGCGGCCCTGCTGATCGACTACGGCCGCGACGAGCCCGGCTTTGGCGACACCCTGCAGGCCCTCAGCCGCCACCAGATGGTCGATCCACTGATCTGCCCTGGCGAGGCCGACATTACAGTCCATGCCGACTTCCCGGCGGTGCTGGCCGCGGCCCGGGCGGCCGGGGCGAACGCGGGCCTAATGACCCAGGGTCAACTCCTGCTGCGACTGGGCCTATTGGAACGGGCGGAGGCGCTAGCCGCCGCAACGGATGAAGCTGGCATGGCGGTGATCGAACGCCAGGTTGAACGCCTAGCCGCGCCCGATCAGATGGGGGAGCTGTTTAAGGCCGCTTGGATTTATAGTGAAGGAATCGATCCTCCGCTGCTCTAGGGCCCTCGAGAACATGCCGCCGGTCATCCAGTCTGCTCTGCTTACTCACGTCGCAGGGGTTCGCCATGCCTTCTTCACGCGCGAAGGCGGTGCCTCAAAAGGCCTCTATGCCAGCTTGAACCTAGGGCGGGGCTCGCAAGATGATCCAGCAGATGTCGAAGAAAACCGCGCCATCGCCGCTGGTTTTTTTGGGGCGGAGGCGTCCGACCTCAACACCTGTTTCCAAATTCACTCGACCATCGCGGTGGTCGCTGATGGCGCTTGGGGCGACAGGCGACCGCAGGGCGACGCGGTGATCAGCCAGACGCCGGGCGTGATCTGTGGTGCCTTGAGCGCCGACTGTGCCCCGGTGCTGATTGCCGACGGCCAAGCCGGTATCGTCGCCACAGCCCACGCTGGCTGGCGCGGGGCCCTCGACGGGATCGTGCAGGCCGCCGTGGAGTCCATGGTTGCGTTAGGCGCAGATCCCGGCCGCATGGTGGCCGTCGTCGGCCCCTGTATCGGCCCAGCCTCCTACGAAGTCGGGCTAGAGTTTCTGGAAAAATTCGAGGCCGATGCCCCAGGTTCGGGCCAGTTCTTCCGTCCGGGCCGGAGCGAGGAGAAACGCATGTTCGACCTGCCGGCCTTCGTCCTTGAGCGATTGCGCACCGCCGGAGTGGCCCAGCGCGAATGGACCGGCCACGACACCTGCACAAATGAGGCGCTGTTTTTCTCCAATCGCCGCGCTGTAATGCGCAAGGAAGGCGACTATGGCCGTCTGCTATCAGCGATCAGTTTGGTTTGATGGTTTGTCCCAGGCGGACGCCCTGCTAGAAGCTGTATGACTCACGCAGGGGGCAAGCGACGGAGATGAAACTCCTCACCGGAAATTCCAATCAGCCCCTGGCTCAGGCCATCGCCGATAGCCTGGAAATGAGCCTAACCAAGGCGCAGGTGCGACGCTTCGCCGACAACGAGATCTTCGTCACGATCGACGAGAACGTCCGCGGCGAAGACGTGTTCGTGATTCAGTCGACCAGCTACCCCGCCAACGACAATCTGATGGAACTGCTGATCTGCATTGATGCGCTGAAGCGCGCATCGGCTCAGCGGATTACGGCGGTGATGCCCTACTTCGGCTATGCTCGGCAGGATCGTAAGACCGGCGGCCGCACGCCGATCAGCGCCAAGCTTGTGGCCAATCTTATCGAGCGCGCCGGTGCCGACCGAGTGCTGACCATGGACCTGCACTCGGGCCAGATTCAGGGCTTCTTTGACATCCCAACCGACAACCTCTTCCCCACGCCGCTGTTGGCGGCCGATATTCGCCATCACTACAAGAAGGTGGATGATCTGCTGATCGTCTCGCCGGATGTCGGCGGTGTGGTGCGCGCCCGCGCCCTGGCGTCGCGTCTGGGCGTCGATCTGGCCATCGTCGACAAGCGGCGCGATGGACCAGGCAAGAGCGAGGTCATGAACATTATCGGCGATGTTAAAGACCGCCGCTGCATCCTGTTCGACGACATCGTCGATTCGGCGGGCACCCTGTGCAATGCCGCCAGCGCCATCTTGGCCGCCGGAGCCACGGAGGTCTCCGCCTATGTCAGCCACGGCGTACTGTCGGGCGCGGCGCGCGAGCGTGTGAAATCAAGTGCACTGCGTGAACTGGTAGTGACCGATTCTATCGAGGGCCCTCAACTGGCCGACAAGGATGGCAAGATCCGTCAGGTGAGCTGTGCCGGCCTGATCGGCGAAGCCATCCGCCGCGTTGCCAACGATGAATCCGTGTCAAAGCTCTTCGACTAGCGGGAGCCTAATCGCATTGGGGAGGCTGACAATCACGGTCGCACCCCGCCACAGCCTTCTGACGCCTGCACTGACGCTCGCCATTTTGCTGGCGGCCTGCTCCACACCACCGCAGATGCGGGCCCTGCAGTCGCCACCGCCACTACCAATTCCTTCGGTCAGCCTTTCGCCACGCATCATCGAACAGGCCGGTGCCTATTTGGGCTATGTCGCCCAGGCTAGAACCATCTCCGCCGATTTTACGGCGCCCGACCAGGTCGCCTCTGCCTTGACCCGCGGCGAAAGCTTCGAGCCACAACAACTGCGCCGCGACGCCATCGCCTATGCCGCCATGCTGGCGCTGCAGGATCCCGCCTTCGTCGCCGGAGTCAGACTGTATTTTGCAGACCCAGAGCAGCGACGGCAGGTGATCGCCGAACTTTACAGGAACCCGGCCTATGCGGTCGGCTTCAAGGGCTCCGATAGCGCCGCGGGCCGCATCATCGCCAAGGTTGGCGAAGCCGGAACCCAGATCTACGCCGCCGGCCAGGCCGTCAAACAAGCCGCCTACGACGTGCAGCATCAGGCCTGGTCTAAGGCGGATGTACCCAACCGAGATGAGCGCCTGGCCCGCGCCAAGAGCATTTCCGCTGCAATCATGATGTCGCCACGCGACCCGGTGAGCACCCTGCAGAGAAGCGACAGCAGCATCACCTATCCGGTTGTCCCGCCCTACACCCCGCTGGTGACGCGCGGTCTTGCAGTCGCGGCCCTGGCCGCCCTGGGTGAGGCGGGGGACACGAACGACGGCACCACCATGCTTATGATGGCCGAGCCGGGCACGGACACCTGCCTCAACCTCTCCAAACTGAACCTCTACCAGTGCCTAGCGGTGGCCAAACCGAACTATGAAGACATCTTCTGCCTGGGTCAGCACATCCTGATGGACACCGGCCAGTGCCTGATAAAGGCCAGCGGCGCGGCCATGCCCGTCGAACCACTGCCCCTTTCGTCGCCAGACGCGACGGCCACCGTCAAGAAAAAGGGCCCGGCCCGCAGGCCCCTGACCCCGTCACCCGACACCACGGCCACCAATAACGAGCCACCATAGAATCCATGCCGTTGCATCGGCCGGGCTGATTGTGTATCTAGCCCCACCCTATTTCTACGCCGCGCGGGCGACCCGTCACGCGCGGCAACTTTCGTTTATGAGACAACGCCATGGCCGATATTGTCCTCAACGTCGAAGTCCGCGCCCGCTCCGGCACCGGCGGTGCCCGTGAAGTCCGCCGCGAGGGCAAGGTCCCTGGCGTGCTTTACGGCGGCAAGCTGGCCCCGGTGAACATCGCCGTCTCGGCGAAGGATTTCCGCAAGAGCCTCCACACCGGCAAACTGCTGGGCCACCTGGTGACGCTCAAGCACTGCGAAGAGACCCAACAGGTCATCGCCAAATCGGTGCAGTTCCACCCGGTTACCGACGAGGCGATGCATTTCGACCTCTATCGCGTCGAGGCGCACCAGCTGATCAAGATCAATGTGCCAGTGCACTTCAAGAACCACGAAATCAGCCCTGGCCTGAAGGCCGGCGGTTCGCTGGAAGTCGTGCGCCACGACGTTGAACTGGCCTGCCCGGCCGATCAGATCCCTGAAGAACTTGTCATCGACCTCGCCAGCCACAATCTGGGCGACACCATCCGCATGTCGGAAGTGAAGCTGCCAGCGGGGGTGAAGTCGGCCATGGAGCGTGATTTCGTGATCGCGACCCTGAAGATGGCCGCCGCAGCGGTGTCGGAAGCCGCTGAGGCCTCGTCCGAGGCCTAATCGCCTCTCTCCGCGCGAGGGCGTCGTCCATGCTGCTGCTGGCCGGCCAGGGCAATCCAGGCCCAAAGTACGAGAAGAACCGCCACAACATCGGCTTTCTGGCGATGGACGCCATCGCGCGTCGATGGAACGCTTCGCCATGGCGTGGCAAGTTCCAGAGCGCCGCCTGTGACGCCACCATCGTGCTGCCGAACGGCGAAGAGGAGCGGCTGATCCTGCTCAAGCCACAGACCTACTATAACGAGAGTGGCCGGGCGGTGTCCGAGGCCATGAAGTTCTTCAAGCTGAAACTCACCGACGTGGTGCTGTTTCATGATGAAATCGACCTGGCCCCCGGCCGCCTGCGCATGAAGACAGGCGGCGGCGCGGCCGGCAATAACGGGGTGCGCTCGCTGACCGCGCATATCGGCCCGGACTTTCGACGCGCACGCCTTGGCGTCGGCCATCCGGGCGACAAGGATCTGGTCATGCCCTATGTGCTGGGCGATTTTTCAAAGGCCGACCGGGCCTGGGTTGAGCCTCTGACCGAGGCCATTGCCGACGCCATGCCCTTACTGGCGGCCGGTGAGGACGAACGATTCCAGGCCGAGGTTCTGCGCCTGGCCCCTGCAGAGAAATCCGATCCCAAAAAGCGCGACGACTAAACCGCCTCGATCCGCTAAACAGCCCGCTTCCCAACCAAGAGATAGTCATGGCCCTCAAAGTCGCCATCGTCGGCCTGCCCAATGTGGGCAAATCGACCCTGTTCAACGCCCTGACCCAGACAGCGGCGGCCCAGGCGGCTAACTATCCGTTCTGTACGATTGAGCCCAACACCGGCGACGTGGCGGTGCCCGAGCTGCGGCTTGAAACCTTGGCGACCATCATCCCGTCGAAGGAGATCATTCCGGCCCGGATCAATTTCGTCGATATCGCCGGCCTGGTGCGCGGTGCCAGCAAGGGCGAGGGTCTGGGCAACCAGTTCCTGGCTAATATCCGCGACTGCGATGCCGTGGCCTTCGTAGCCCGCTGCTTCATCGACGATGACATCACCCACGTCGAGGGCAGGATCGATCCGCTGTCGGACCTCGACACCATCGAAACCGAGCTGATGCTGGCCGATATGGAAAGCCTGGAAAAGCGCGTCTCCAACCTGGAGAAACGCGCCAAGGGTGGCGACAAGGAAAGCGGCAACACCCTACGGCTCGTCAAGCTGGCCCTGGACCAGTTGAACAGTGGCCACCCTGCCCGCGCTGCGACGATTTCCACGGACGACGACAAGGCTTGGAAGATGCTTCAGCTGCTGACCTCCAAGCCGGCGCTCTATGTCTCCAACGTCGACGAGGCCTCCGCCGCAGATGGCAATGCCATGTCAAAGCTAGTGGCCGAGCGCGCGACTCGCGACGGCGCCGATTCGGTGGTGATTTCAGCCCAGATCGAGAGCGAGATCGCCATGTTGGACTCTGCCGAGCGCGGCGAATTCCTGGAAACGCTTGGCCTGACCGAACCCGGCCTGAACAAGCTGATCCGCGAGGCCTATCACCTGCTCGGTCTCCAGACCTATTTCACCGTCGGACCCAAGGAGGCGCGGGCCTGGACCATCCACAAGGGCGACACCGCCCCGCAAGCAGCCGGCGTGATCCATGGCGATTTCGAAAAGGGCTTCATCCGCGCCGAGACCATCGCCTACGACGACTATGTTAAGTTCAAAGGCGAGGCGGGCGCGCGCGACAACGGCAAACTGCGCTCGGAAGGCAAGGACTATGTCGTCCACGACGGCGACGTGATGAACTTCCGCTTCAACGTCTAGAGCCTCGAGGATTTGCGCCAAGAAACGCACCCCTGAAGAGGAGAGCACAGATGGGCGAGATGATCAGCATCAAGAGCCGTTTCGACGGCTTTGAGGTTCCCGCCTATCACGTGCCCCCCGGTAATGCGCGTCGCGGGGGGCTGGTGGTCATCCAGGAGATATTCGGCGTCAACGAACACATCCGTGCCGTCGCCGACGGCTTTGCGGCTGATGGCTATGAGGTGATGGCTCCGGCCATGTTCGAGCGCGCCAAGCCGGGCTTCGAGGGCAGCTATGACGCGTTTGGCGTAGGCCGCGGCCGGGCATTGATGGAACGCACGCCCTGGGACCAGGCGCAAGGTGACCTACAGGCGGTGATCGACAGCCTAAAGCCCCCTGTGTTCGCTGTGGGCTATTGCTGGGGCGGGGCGGCCGCCTGGATGGCCGCCTGTCGCTGTGAGGGCCTGAGCGCCGCCAGCAGCTATTATGGCCGTCAGATTCTGTCGCTGCGGTCAGAGACGCCGCGCTGTCCGGTGATCCTGCATTACGGACGCCGCGACGATTCCATTCCGATGGATGCGGTCGAGGCGGTGCGTGAGGCCCATCCCGCCCTGCCTATCCACCTCTACGACGCCGGCCACGCCTTCAACCGCTCCGGCCACGAGCCGTTCGTCGCCGATGCCGCCCCGCTCGCCCGCCTGCGCACCCTGCAGCTTTTCTACAGAGAAAGCGGGGTTAAGGGCGAGGTCTAGGACCTCGCTCCCGACCCATAGAAAAAAGGCCCCGGATCGCTCTGGGGCCTTTTCAATTCTGAATGCGTCGATCGCCTCAGTGGCTCTCGTGCTTCCATACCGTCTTGTAGCTGAACCAAAGCAGGGTGGAGAGCAGCAGCAGATAGATCAGCACCGCCGCACCCAACTGGTGACGTTCGTTGAGCTTGGGCTCGGCAGCCCACATCAGGAAGGCCGCGACGTCGGTGGCCTGCTGGTCCAGCGTTGACTTGGTGCCATCGTCGAAGGTCACCGAGCCGTCACTGAGCGGCGGCGGCATACCGATGACACCACCTTCCGGCACGTCGTTTGGATCGCCCTTCCAGGACGAGCTCATATCGCCCGGGAAATACGGGTTGTAGTACTTGCCCGGAGCCACGGTCAGGCCAGCCGGAGCCGCCTTGTAGCCATTGACGATGGCCCGGATGTAGTCCGGACCACCCTCGCGCGCCTTGGCCAGAACCGACATGTCAGGCGGCAGGGCACCGCCGTTGCTGGCGCGGGCGGCGTATTCGTTCTTGAACGGGGCCACCAAATAGTCGGCGGTGACGGCCGGACGCTTGGACGGGTCACCCGTCTCGGTATCGATGTCGTCAACCATGTAGTCGGCGGCAATCGCCTTGACGACGGGGTTGTCGTTCGAGTTCGGGTACTTCGGATCGTAGAACGGCCCGCCCTTATCGCCAAGGTTGCGGAACGCCACCAGGCTCATGCTGTGGCAGGCCGAGCATACCTCGCGATAGACCTTATAACCCCGTTGCAGTTGGGCCTGATCGAACTTGCCGAACGGGCCTTCGAACGAGAATTGGGTCTTGGGGGCTTCGGCCTCGGTGGTGGCGGCCATGACCGCGCCACCAAAGCTCAGCAGGCCCGCAAAGGCCGCCAGGACGGCCGCTTTGGAAAGAAGCTTAAGGGTCATCTTTCTCAGGCCTTCTTGGCGTTGAGCGCGGGGGAAGCGATCGTCTCAGGCACCGGCGAGGTCTTTTCGACCAGGCCGAGGATCGGAGTGATCAGAAGGAAGTAGGCGAAGTAGTACAGGGCGGCGATGCGCGACAGCCAGACGAAGCTGTTGGGATCGCTGTCGATCAGGGTGAAGGTCTTCAGCCCGGGGATCACCTGATCGTCCGGCAGGCGGGCACCGCAGAGGCCCAGTACGCAGGCCGACAGGACGAACAGCCAGAAATACAGCCGCGCCGTCGGGCGATAGCGCTTGGACCGCACCTTGGAGGTATCGAGCCAGGGCAGGGCAAAGAAACAGGCGATCGCGCCGAACATGGCCAGAACGCCCATCAGCTTGTCTGGAACAGCCCGCAGGATCGCGTAGAAAGGCAGGAAGTACCATTCGGGGACGATGTGGGCCGGGGTCACGATCGGGTTAGCCGGAATGTAGTTGTCGGCATGGCCCAAGCTGTTGGGCAGATAGAACACGAACACCGCGAACATGATCATGAACAGGCTCATGGCGAAGCCGTCCTTGACCGTAGCGTAGGGGGTGAAGGGCAGGACATCAGCCTTTGACTTCGGCTCAACACCGGTCGGGTTGTTCTGGCCAACGACGTGCAGGGCCCAGACGTGCAGCACCACAACGCCCGCGATCACGAAGGGCAGCAGGTAATGCAGCGAAAAGAAGCGATTGAGGGTGGGGTTATCCACCGCGAACCCACCCCAAAGCCAGGTGGTGATTGAGGGTCCGACCAGCGGCAGGGCGCTGAACAGGTTGGTGATCACCGTCGCACCCCAGAAGCTCATCTGGCCCCAGGGCAGCACATAGCCCAGGAAGCCCGTGGCCATCATCAGCAGATAGATCACGCAGCCCAGCAGCCACAGCACTTCCCGCGGTGCCTTGTACGAGCCGTAGTAGAGGCCGCGCAGCATGTGCACATAGACCGCGATGAAGAACATCGAGGCCCCGTTGGCGTGGGTGTACCGTATCAACCAGCCATAGTTCACGTCGCGCATGATGTGCTCGACGCTATTGAAGGCGAGGGCCGCATTGGCGGTGTAGTTCATCGCCAGAACGATGCCGGTGATGATCTGTACACCGAGGCAAAGGCCGAGGATGCCGCCGAACGTCCAGAAGTAGTTGAGGTTTCGCGGCGTGGGATAGTCCACAAAGCTGTCATGCGCGAGCCGCAGGATGGGCAGGCGACTATCGAGCCAGCGCGTTAGGCCGGTTTTCGGCGTGTATGTTGAATGTCCGCTCATCTTCAGCCGATCTTGACCTTGGTGTCGGAAAGGAAGGCATAGTCCGGCAGCTCCAGGTTCAGCGGTGCCGGGCCTTTGCGGATACGGCCCGCGGTATCGTACTGCGAACCATGGCAGGGGCAGAACCAGCCGCCCCAGTCACCGCCGCCGAAGGTGGGCACGCAACCGAGGTGTGTGCAGGTGCCGATCAGGATCAGCCACTGTTCCTTGCCCACCTTGACGCGATCGGCGTCCTTGGCCGGATCCTTCATCGGGGCATTGTCGTCTTTCTGCGCAGCGGCGATCTCGGCCGCGCTGCGATTACGGATGAACAAGGGCTTGCCGCGCCACTTGATCGCGACCTGCATGCCCTCCATCACCTTGGTCAGGTCAAACTCGACCGAGGCCAGGGCCAGTGTATCTGCCGCGGGGTTCATCTGGTCGATGAACGGCCAGGCCACGGAAGCGGCCCCGCCGGCGGCGGCCGCGATGGCGGCGATATGGATAAAGTCCCGGCGGCTTGGATCGTCGGACGCGTGGCCCGGATCGGTCGTTGCACCTACGGCGAGGTTCGACACCTTGCGTTCACCTTCCACAAGCGCCGCTGATCAGCGCGGCCCCACTTAACTAAGTCCCCTAACACCCGGATTTTGCGCCGGTCGTCATGGCGCTCCTAGACGGTCCTCCGCCTCATGCGCGCCATTCGTGAGCGTTCGCTTAGAATGCGTCTCGCCCTTTTTCAACCGGCATTGCGGAAATCCACACAAACCCTGCGGAAATAGCCTCTAATCCAACCCCCGAAGCGCGCGGTCATAATGGATCAGCGGTCGCCCCGGGGACAGGTCTATATGCAGCGGCCGGCCGATCAGTATGGCGTGATCCCCTTCGTGGTGCAGGGTTTCCAGGGCGCAGTCGAGCCGCGCCAGGGCACCGGAAGCCACTGGAAGACCATGGGGGCTGTCAAACATTGCCGGATGGCCGAATCGATCCGCGCCGCGAGTCGAAAAAAGCGTTGCCAGAGAAGCCTGCGCCTCATTCAGCACGCTGATGGCGAAATGGGTGGCCTGCAGGAACACCGGATAGGCCGTGGACCTGTTACCCATACAAACAAGGATCAGGGGCGGATCGAGGGAAAGCGAAGCGAAACTCGACGCGGTATAGCCAAAGGGTCGGCCATCTGCCGCACGGGTGGTGACCAAGGTCACACCACTGGCGAACCGGCTCATCGCGTCCCGGAACAGGTTTTGTGGTGCCGCAGGCTTGGTATTTTCGCTCATCCGTGGTCCGTCTGGCCCCTGTCGGCAGGCGTGTCAAACAACCGCAGCCGTAGTTACCGCAATTTGACAGCCTCGTCAGCCTCCGCCAAAGCGCCCGCATGATCCCAGATGAGCAACTCGAACAGCGCAAGACCCAGGCGTCCGTCTGGTTCGCAACCCTGCGCGACCGCATCGTCGCCGCGTTCGAGTCCCTGGAGGACGAAGCCCCCGCAGCGCTCTATCCGGGACCGGCCGGGCGTTTTGAACGCAAGCCATGGGTTCGCGAGGCCGGCGGCGGCGGTGTGATGTCGATGATGCACGGCCGGCTGTTTGAAAAGGTGGGGGTGCATACCTCCACCGTGTTCGGCACGTTTACGCCGGAAATGGCCAAGTCCATGCCCGGTGCCGACCAGGAGCCACGATTTTTCGCCACGGGCGTCAGCCTGATCGCGCACATTGTCAACCCGCGCGTACCTGCGGTGCACATGAACACTCGGTTCATCGTCACATCGAAATCTTGGTTCGGCGGCGGCGGCGACCTGACGCCGGTCCTAGATGTCGACCGCCACCAGACCGCGCCCGATGCCGCGGCTTTCCATGCAGCGATGCAGGCCGCCTGCGACGCTCACGATCCGGCGTGGCATGCCAAATTTAAGGCCTGGTGCGACGAGTACTTCTTCCTGCCCCACCGCAACGAGCCGCGCGGCACAGGCGGCATATTCTACGATCACCACAATAGCGGCGATTTCGAGCGCGACTTCGCCTTCACGCGCGATGTCGGTCTGGCCTTCCTGGATGTTTATCCGCGTATCGTGCGCGGTCGCATGGGCGAGGCCTGGACCGATGCCGAGCGTGAGGAACAACTGATCCGGCGTGGGCGCTATGTTGAATTCAACCTGCTCTACGACCGCGGCACCCTGTTCGGGCTGAAGACAGGCGGCAACATCGAGTCGATCCTCAGTTCGATGCCGCCGGCGGTGAAGTGGCCCTAGGGTGCCCTAGTCGTTCAGGAAATTCCTGATCCATCCGGTCATAACGGCCCGGTCGTCGGGTGCGATCTCAAACGAATCTATGGCTGTCTCCACCTGTGCCTCGGTCAGGGGCCGGCCACGGCGGAATTCGATCAGCGCCTTGGCGAAGGGTGTGTCGAATTCGGGGTGCTGCTGGAACGAGACCGCGCCGTCTCCGTAGTCGAGCGCGCCAAAGGGTGTGAATTCACTGCCTGCCAGCACGGTCGTGCCCGGCGGCAAGGCCACGACCTGATCCTGGTGCGAGACAGCGACGCTCACCGCCTCTCCGCCCTGTGCCATCCAGGGGGCGCGGTGTTCCACGCGATAGCTGTGCCGGCCAAGGCCAAAGCCCTTGGGAGACTTGATCACCTGTCCGCCGAAAGCCTGGGCCATGGCCTGGTGGCCGAAACAGACTCCAACCAGCTTTGTTTTCCCCTTGACGGCGGCGAGATAGCCCAACAAGGACGCGATCCAGGGCAGATCATCATAGACACCGGCAGGCGATCCCGTGATCAGCTGGGCGGCGAAGGCCGTCGGGTCAGCAGGATAGTCGCCGTTCTGCACATCGAAGGTCGTGAAGTCGCCCGCGCCGGCCAAGATTTCGCGCAGCATGGCGGGATAGGTGCCGAACACGTTCCGCAGCCGACCCGGCGGAGTACCTGTCTCCAGTATGGCGAT